>Ga0228710_1000190_pt1 | contig 61484 bp, 39 predicted proteins | sample MedpolnodulmetaG_FD_177995 | JGI IMG/M metagenome (GOLD analysis project Ga0228710, IMG submission 177995) | Root nodule microbial communities from Medicago polymorpha collected in Santa Monica, California, United States - pink nodules | ecosystem: Host-associated > Plants > Roots > Nodule... | reverse complement strand
AAAAAACATATATATATATATATATATATATATATATATATATATATATATATATATATATATATATATATAAAGAAAATGATATCTTTCAATTTTTTTGGGATGTCTTTTTCTCTCTCCAAAAATGTCATTAATTTTTAATACAAATAACACGTGTAACAAATAGATAAGAATAAATTGAAATATTAAAATGAAAGTGTAACAAACACAAATGTTCAATTTTTTATTTATCATTTAAAAAGTATAACTAATTAGATGAGTGTATATATACTTATTTTTTCATTACCCCGATTATAAGCTTAAATAACATTTTTTTCTTTAATGATGGTTGTTATTTGTGTCATTAAAAAAATAAGAATTTAGATTATATTTTTTTGTTATATTATTCGTTTCATTGAAATAGATAATCATAATTAGTTTGATCTGTTATAATTTGAAAGAATAAACATTTATATTTTTACTCTTAATTTGAAATCAAAATTTCATAAAAAAAACATCGTTCATAATTTTCAAACGTTAGCGCAATGAAAAAACGGAAATACGGACACGTAAGTGCCTATCTTTTCGCTAATAACAATAATATCTACAACAAATCAGTGTAATAGCACGGGTAGATGGCTAGTAAATTTATAAATTTACTTCATGTTAACTCCCAAGGTTGCTTCCCTCAACAAAAAAAAAATCTCAATGTTGCTCAAAACTAATTTAAACTTGGTTCAAAAATCTCTTTTTCCAACACGAAACTGAAAAAGATGAGCTGGACAGATACAGCCCATATATTTTGTGTCACAATGTCTTTTTCCCAACAAAAAATTACGTTGTCTTTCAACTTTAAGCGTTATAGTAGTAGTCATTAAACTCTACTTTGATTTTCAGTGTAATAACTTTCAAAACGTCTTTTGCAACCAATGGAATGGAAAAGGCTGAGTTGTACTTTACTTCTTTTCTTTTTTTTAACTTTGAGTTTGTTTGTTACCCTCTCCGTTGATTTTCAAGTGTTTTTTTAGAAAATTAACACGAAAATAGTGATGTGTATTTTTGCAAATTTTCTTCTTATTATACCATCATTTTAATCCACCAATAAATTTTTATTGTTTTGCACACACTATCTTTTCAATAAATTTAATATGTTATCTTTCTCTCGTAACAAACAATTGTCAGTTATTATATTTTTCTCCAACAAATTCCTTTTTTTTTTTTGCGCGCTCTCTCTCATAACAAACAATTGCTAATGTTTTAAATATTGTGCACATCTTTTAATTATTTTAAGTCAATATAAAAATTATTCCAATTTGATATTAATCAAAAGTTAAGAAAAAATTAACTTTCTTCCAACTCCTTAAATTAAAGTTAAGGCTTCAAGTATGACTTCAAACAATGCCGGAGTTACACTTGAAATTTTTTACAATTGTTACTCATCTTATTTATAGAAATTTAACTCTTCTTAGAATCATTGTTTTGAACAAAATTTTGTTTATATTTGAAGATAACAAGAAACAAACTTTGTTTAAAAAACACTTTAGTTTTTCAAATAGATGGCATTAATTAGTTTTATTGAAAAAGATAAAAGTAATTGACAAAGGGTATAATTGACAAATCGTACCCTTAAAATACCAAGAAGACAATTAAATGGGAACAAAAATTCATCCTAAAAAGACACTTAAAAAGGAACGGAGGGAGTACGAATTAAAAAATAAATAATTTTAATTTGGCGTTTAACTATTTAGAGATTATTTTTTAAATATTTTATAAAAAAAACATAAGTTATTTTGTGTTTGATTACCATAATAAAAATCACTTTTTTATAAATAAATAAAAAAGAGATATTTGACTTGTTTGGATACAACTATGTAAAAATATTTTTATGACAAAATTATTGTGAAGGACACTAATATTAGGAAAATACAAGGATAAAATGGAAATATTGGTTATTTTTTGAAGTTATCTTTGCTAAAAAGTATCTCTATCTTATTTTCTATCCCATCTAAAAAAAATCTAATTTTTTAGATGCTTCTCATTAGTCTTAACAACTTTTCATTTGAAATTTTTTTATTACAAGAACTTCTCTTATTTTTTTAATTCTGATTCTTATACAAAATTATGACAAACGGTTGCAATATTGTTAAAAGCGATTCTTTAAAAAAATCTTTAAAAAAAACTATAACAAACAGGCTCTCAATCAAACTTAAATAGCTTGGGTTGTATTCCTGACTGACATAAAGCTCAATTCGGCTCTGCTCGAATCCGACCAGAGTCCATTAAGATGGCAACGCCATACGGATACGCCCTAAAACTCCCATATCACAGTACGGACTGAGATCGCTCATGAGGTCTGGGGTTTACCCATGCCCATGCTGGTTGAGGATAACTCATCCTAGGCCGAGAGTTTCCCACGTCCGTAAATTGTGACTGCGCCTTGAACAACCCACTGACTTGGGTATCGGAGGACCTCCAAGTACACAACCCCACTTCGTCTCACCGCTGGCGAATAACCTCAATGAAGTCATCACTTCACCTCAATAGAACCTGAGAGACTGTAGGTAAACTAGTAGCTCAACCCTGGTAAACGACGGATCAAAGCAGCTCAACCACCCCTTTCGGTCCAACCGAATCAGGTTGGATAAAAACAACTCATTTTTATGTCACACCCGAACCAACCCAATCAGATGATGAACTGGGTTGGTTTGAGTTGAGTTAACGAATTATTAGACCTAAAAATCTGAAAAAGATATATAATTAAATTAAATTTTTATTTTATGAAAACTTTAATATTTAGACTAGTTTTTACTTTATTATTTAAAATTTTAACAATTGAATTTATGTAAAACACTTCATGATTAACACTAAAATATTAAACTATATTTTTAAAAGAAAATATTTAATAATGTTTTTTAATCTTGTTGGCTTCGTTGGTTTAAAATCATAAACCCATCACTCGAACCTAGTCCCTTCGAATTTAAATATGTTGGTTGGAGTTGGATCCAAAATTAAAGAGTTCAAACAAAATATAGATTTAATTGGGTCACCGGAACTGATCATCTCGCATACCCTGACCTGCATATTATGTGTGATAGGGTGACTTTTTGTAAATAATATTTTGCGAGTGGGGTCCAAAAATGTTGCCATCATCAATTAATTTCAATCTTTCAATGCTTGGGAGTTTGTTTGTTCTTTTTTACCTACACCCACCGTTGGATAAACTCTTATATTTTACATGTATAAAAAAGAAATATCCAATGAAATAATATTCTTTATCCTTTTGATTAAGACATTGGTTTACACTTCTTTCATTTTATAATAGGAAAATATTTCATGGACCCGTACATCCAACTAATATCATGTGAGAGAACGAAATAAAGAGAATGATATAGTAAATATGATATGTTGTGATGTGATGTGAAGAGTGTGAGAGATAGCGAGAAAATAATATATTGAATGAGAATTCACTACTCTTTAAAGTAATTGTTATCTTTGGTTTTTTCATAAAGATGAAGAAAAATTACAAAATAGATTATATAATGTAGCAATTTTTCAAAATTATTTTTATTGTTTAACGGTTGTTTGTCATTGTCAAAAATATATAGGGAAATATAATGACTCAAAAGTTATAATAACAATATTGATTTACGATTTAACTTATATACACCAATAATAAAAAGAGTTTTGTACGGTTAATCAAATATAACCGTTGGATTGTTAGAAATATTGGACTTGCATTTTAACCACATCTAAATTGATTTACATAACTAATTCTGATGTGCTCACAATGTAACATTAAAAAAAAAATTACACTTATTTTAACTCATTCTTTTATATAAAATGACGGTTTATTTTAAAATTGGAGTGAATATAACTTATATAAGACCAATTAAAGATGGGGTAAAATTTCTGGTTTGGTCTTGGATGAGGTCCAAGCCTAAAGATTTTTCATATGATTTCTACCAATGAAATACACAATCACTAAGATGTTTATGAGTGGTTTTATCTATATTTTGTTTGTTACGTATTTTTTTTTTTGGAGACATCAGTGTTTTGGTGGTACTTTTGTAATTGATAACTTTATATCTATTCCATCATAGTACACCTTATGCTTTAATTGTTATTTTTTATATATTATATATTATATTTTTTGCTATTTCATCACTACTAGAAAAAGCAAAATTAGTGAGGGAAATTAGTGACGGAAAAAATGAAATTTCTCACAAATTCCTTAGTCGCAAAATTTAGTGACGGAATTAGAGAGGGATTTCACGTTTTCCCTCACTAAATATCCCTCACTAATTTTTGTTTTTTTAGTAGTGCATGAAGAATAAGAAAGAAAAAAAAAAGGGGTAACTAGGGTAATATTCAATAGCATAACATCGTTTTTATGTTTTTTTTTTATAAGTAACATTACAACACCAACAAATTGTGGCAGACTCTTGTGGTTACTTTCTCTCATAGTAAATGCAAAGAGGAAAAAAAAAATTAGAAAATAGCATCAACAAAATTGATAAAAGGAAATAAAAAATTGCATGAACAATGTTTGACCGTGATTTTTTATAATATCAAGGATAACAATAGAACTAAACACAATATAAAATATTGTCTACAATATCTTAGGCTTTTGCTCAAAAAGATGATTATCCATTTAAGAGAATATATTGAAAAAAAATATTTCCAAAACCATTAGAATAAATTTCCATATATTACATAAAGGAGGACAACTTGCAAGACATGCACAATATAATAACATAAAATAATAAAAACTCCAACATCAAAACCACCCAAATTCAAAACAGAAAAGAAGGAAAAAGAAAAAGTTACGAATAAAAAGCCACATATTATGGTGATATACTAAAGATTCCAGCTTAATTTGTCCATGCATGCATGACACCTATGCTTCAAAGTCTCACTAATATAAACCCAAACGGAGCTCCAAATCAACTTCTCCATCACCAGCAGAAGCACTAGGCAGAGTCATGGAAGTGCTTGCTTCATAGTTGTTGGTATTGTTGCTGCTGCTAGCTTCTCCATAATATGGAGCAGATGATGAGTTCCTGTTTCTCTTGGAAGCAGAGCTGTTGGGATTTGCAATCAGTTTTCTTTTCCTAAAGCCATGCACAAATGTGGCTGGTAGGTAATTGAAGAAGCTTGAACCATAGCTTTTAACTTGTTGTGGTGTCTTGCTACATACATAGTTCTTAGCAATTTGGCTCCATTTCCCTTTTCCATACTTAATCAGCCCCATCAGAAATAAGCTAAAATAATAAAAAAAAATATTATTACTTCTATTAAATATCAATAGTAAAATTTAACGCGAGAAAGAAAAATCAACGCTTGCACATTATTTTATAATCTATGAAAGAGTAATTGGTGTAGAAGTGATTTTAGGAAAATCACTAAAAAAAATTGAAATCACAACAGATATTAGAGAAGAAAAAATAAAATTAGTCATTAAACTCGGTGTCTAAAAGTTTAATACAAAATTGGAGACAAATTTCGTATTTTTCTTTCTCCAAATTTTTGTGGTTATTCAACGTTTTATAATAGTGAAACGAAAGTAAGAAAAGCACTATAAGAGAAAGTTGAAATAACTGCGAATTTAGTGGGGTAAAAATGAGAGTTAGAAAAACATTGTCAAAAAAATAATAACTACGGAAATAAGAGAAAAATATATTAAAAAAAATTATCATTAAATTTGGTGCCTCTAAATTTTTATCGCAATTTCAACTTTTTCCAAGTAGTAAAGTGAGATCATTGCATAAAAAATTAATTAGATTTAAGTTGAAAGATGTAATTACTCATGCTCTAATTGACTCCAAGGAACCCTGAGCCTAGCTCCATTTGAGAATTGGGATGTGTTTGGTTCAGGTGACGGTTTAAGAACCGTTGCAATATGGCTGTGATACATGCCAGATTGGGGCCAACCGGTAGCGATTTGAGGGGACTCAAATCCTGGAGGTGGTGGTACAAACAAGGTAGTTTGGTGTTGGTGGTGATGGATTTGGTGGTGAAGATTAGGGATGGTAGAAACGGGAGCAAAGTTAAGGATTGTTGGTACATCAGATAAAAATACGGGTGTTGATGGAGGTGAGTCAGGGGAGTTTGTAAGATCAATGATCTCAATAGGCATTTTTGAAGGATCTTAAGGATAGATTACTCTAACTGTGTTTTGGAGTGAGTTGATAGTTGAAACTACTTGAGTTTGAATTTATAGAACTCGCAGGCTATTACTTTGTTTGAATTTACTAAAATGTCCATGCAATTCTCACTAATTATTATTTTTTTGTTTAAATTAACGATCTCACCTCCATAAATATAAATATATTTATTCTTTTGCCATTTGTTTGAATAGATTACATACATCTTTGGAGTAAGTGATATAGTGATGAAAGCATGTGGGTCTGACGCTCCATAACGTAGATTCGATCTTATCGCCTACGCGCATAAGATGCCACAAAAAATGTATCTTTTCATACACACGTTAATGACATCACTTATATGTAAATGGGACACTATACTCATGGTTGCATTTAACCTCAAACTTATATATATATATATATATATATATATATAGTTTGTCTTCAAAAATTAGTAAATTTGCATTGTTAATTACTACAGATATCCTATCAAAAGTAAGTATGTTTTTATATCGTCTCCTCAGGGGCGATACCATAAACTGTTCAACACCGATTATCATTTTAAGATAGGGTTTGGTTGATTGATTGTTATAAAAACTATTTGGACTAAAGTGAGGTAATACAAAAAAGGAGAGTAATAAGGCGTAAAAGCGTTGGGATTAGAGTTCATCAATCAAGCATCGAATGCATTCTAATGATCACATATTTGGATTCTAACCTTTTATCGATATTATCACGCATCGCCCGACAACACCATTCATGTCTAAATGATATTGTGAGATCAATCGTATCGTTTAATTGACGATTTCTCAATCTATTAAACGATTCAATAGCATTATGTTTTGATACCTTGTGTGATTATCAAAACACAAATCCTATGTATAGAATCTTTGTTTTGATAGATGATTATTCTAACCTTAGATTTAAAAGTATTTTTCAATTACATTTTAAATCAAATATAAGAATGAAATGCAAGAATAAACTCAATATCACATAAAATGCTAAAATCATATATTTCAAAGATCAAAAGATTACATCTAAGCTTGACCAAGTACCTCTAATCCCAACAATGGAGATTTAGTTGATCATTGTCATGATAACATTACAAAAGTGGAAGAAAAGATGAAGATCCATTTCTAAGTTCTTGATTTTTCAAAGATTATTGATGAATCAACACTCTTGCCCTATAAAAAGTACTCAATTTCACCCTATTCTCTCTCTAAGCAAGTGATAAGATTATTTCGAAATGAGAAGAGAGGCTTTTATACTTCTGTAGAAATTTATAAACTCGCCAAGCGAGATATGCTTGCCATGGTGAGTTGACATTGCTTTTCCAGTGAGTTTCTGCCACGTCAACTTTGAGAAGATTAGGCCGCCTTAACTCGCCAGGCGAGGCTATTGGCCATGGCGAAATCTGATTCCCCCGAACCTTGATTCTTTGTGGCTCCTCGCCATTTTCTCGCCTTTGACTCGCCGTGGCGAGTTGACTTGCCATGAACTCGTTGTGGCACGCTTGAGGCGTGTGAAACTGGTGCTCCATGTTGCCTCTCGCCGTGGGGAGTTGACTTTTGCACAAATTCTTTATTTTTCTTTCTTGCTTGATGTCTTGGCACCCAATTCTTGCACAAATGGGTAGAGTAAGGCACAAAAAGCATATTAGGATGATTGTTCCCATTTTCTTGATTTTTCCGTAGATAACTTGTGAAACAAGTAACAAATGTACCTAAAATAAATATTGTAATTAACTACTTTCTGGCACTTATCAACTACTAAAACAGAACAATATTACAAGACAATTTGTAGAGTTGTAAAAAATGTAACTTTCTTACAAAGTGAAAATTAATATTTGAATATAATAAAATAAAGATGCGACATAAAAGGAAAAAAAATGGTATTTTTTTATGGTCCAATTCTCTGAGGAAAAAAAATAAAATGATGTAAACTATGGCATTTGACTAAGCTATTTTCTTGATAAAAAAATAAATTTTTAGCTATTTTGGTTACATATAAATAAATAAAAAAATTATAAGCCACAAAAATGGTTGGTTAAGTAGTCTTGCCATTACATTTTTACAAGGTTAAAAGTATAAGTTCCTTTTATTTTTGATGCATAAGGAGTAATAACAATATTAATTGAACCTTGTACTTGCAGTGAGTACAATAATATAAATTGGGGTTTAGATTGTTTATGAGATGCTTTGAGAGTGATCCCAATAGTGGTATTTATAGCCTTTCATGAGTCTGATTCTGCATGACTTAAGCCCCAAGCAAGATGGGTCTTTGAGTCTTTTCGCAGGTTCCTAGAAGCTTCTAAAAAGTTGTTGAGGCGATGCACTAGAAATGACGCGCCTAGACCTCAAGAGCTCTCACGAGGGCGTTTTGGCCCTTGTAGAGGGCATTTGAGCCCATAAGAAGGGCTCTTGCCCTTATAGCGATATTAACGGTCCACAGCCCCCCAAGCACAAGTCTTAGGACAAGGCGAAGTGATGAATTTCTCTGTTTTAGATGCTATATTGTGTGTTGTTTTGTTAAATAGTCATTGTGGTATGATGTCCTTGTAAGGGGTTCATACTTAGCCTGAGGAGCCCTTTTATGAAGGGCCCCTGTGCTTGAAGGGACGAAATGGTGGTCTACAACCCCCCCCAAGCACGAGTGTCAGTATAAAGCAAAGTAATTAGGATTGTTTTCAGATTGAGGGTGATCTTTCTTTCTTTCTGGCGAGATGGTCCCTTCGAGAGACTCTTCGGGCGAGGTCATTATTTCTTAGTCATGATCTAACGGTTCACATTCACTGACCTTTCGTTAATGCTGACGTGTTCTGATCATGGCGTTTTGGACATGTGTCTCCAATCGTTGCAAAAGTTAACGCGGTTCTCGAGTTGGCATTAAACGTTTAGGTTATAAAAAGGTGTCTTGTCCCTTCATTTCTCTTCTTTTCGCTCTGTCTTCCTCGTTTTGTTCTCTCTTGCTTCTGCTTTAAGGTTTACTTGGTATGGTTGTTGCGAGGGCTCTATTATTCGCTTGGGAAGCTTCAATTACTTCTACCCAGGTATTTCCCTGTTTCTTTCTCCATTTTTCATTTTCATTTCATTTCGAGTTCATTCGTTTAGCCACAGTTTTAATTTTGGAGTGTGATGAGACGGGTAGGTTTATAGTTCTAACTACTAGGGATGAGAAATCTAGGTTGTGGAGGGATAATATAAACCATGCAAAACAGTCGGATGGATTAGTAAATTGGGAGGTTTTCGAATAGGGGTAATTTGGTTATACCATAATAGGGGATCTATCGTGTAGTAGTGATAGTGATAGCTCAGATAGTGATTGTGTTTTCCTGTATTCTACCTCAGGATCGAGCAATAGGAGTGAGATTTACAAGTATTCTCCCTTACAAACAGCTTACAAAAGAGGGATTTTGCACCTTATGTCCTCGAGCGAATCAGAAATGGAAAGGTTTTCAGAGGACGTTCTTCGGCTGACTTCCCTTTTTACGGAAGCTAAGCACGTTAACTTTCTTCGGCGTAAGCTACCCATTTCGTCTACCGGGCGTGAGGAGGACGTGATCATTACGCCTTGCATTCCGGGTGAGAAGCAAGAAGGTATGCATACAACGCCCTAAAAGCATTAAGGATGACATGTTCCACATGTATGTTGTGGTTTCGGAAGAGCTAGGCGTGAAGATCCCTTTTACGCCTTTTGATATGGACGTCTCGAAGTTCCTTAATGTGGTGCCATCATAAATCCAGCCTAATAGTTAGACATCCACTCGCGGTTTTGAAGTGCTCTGTGATGCTTTGGAGCTAGAACCATCGGTTGAGGTTTTCTTTCATTTTTACGGCACCAAAGGTGTAGACAAATTATCTTGGGTTTCAATTAGTGGCCACCTCGGAAAGAAGCTCTTCCCCCATTATGCTTCAAACTTCAAAAAGGATTGGAAGGAAACGTTTCTCAGGGTTGAAAGGGCACCAGGATGCTTTGAAGCAGTTGTGGGGGTGGATGGAGAGCTTAAGTTTCCTTTGTGTTGGACGAGTGCTCCCGCCGCAGTCATGGGTTACGACTTTGGTAAGATGACGCCATATGAACAGGGCGCAATGTGCTTCCTGGAGAAAATGCTGCTTACAGATATATGTGATCTCCCGAATAAAGAAAGAGATTCTAAGAGTCTTGTATAGTATTTGCGTGAGTATTTTTCTTATTGGTTTGCTTCTTATTTTTTACTTGTTCCTCTTGTGGACTTTTCTCTTTTTTGTTCTTTGTTTTGCAGAACCAATGATTCCTTTAACTGGTTTGTAACACAGGCAATATATGACCGAGCTGAAGGCCAAAAAAGTTGTGGCGGGGTACCAGTGATCCTTTCGGGCTCCTTCTCAGGAAGACTAAGAAGAAGGATGTTATTAGCGAGAGTGCGAATATGGAGGTTGATGTGTGTGTGTGTGTGTGTGTTGGGGGGGGGGGGTGGATGGATGATGGCGAGATGATTGACCAAATGGATTCGCCAAAGAGAAAAAGGTCTTAAGTTTGCAAAGTTGATTCCGAGAAGGTTGATACTGAAAAGGCTGAGGCGAGGGTGACGATTTCCGAATTGGATCGGGAGGTGAAGAAATCATTCTAGCACAACGATTTTGAATTTCGCAAGTATATGGAAGAAAACGTGCCATTTTCTGCCTGTTGACGTAGATGCCAGTACTTATGCCAAGTTTGGGGAGCACGTCACCGATGCTGGTATGTATGCCCTTCGCTCTCTCCTATTGGTTCATAGCATGGAGAAGAAGCACGTGACCTTGGAAGGAAAGTACAAAAAGGCCTCAAAGGATGTTAAAAAGTTCAAACATAAGGAGGTTGTTGTTGAGGAAAGGATGAAGGACACCTTGGATGGAAAGTAGAATGCGGAGAAGTTGGTCAAGGACTTGCTACTGAGAATGACACCCTAACTTTGGAGAGGGACACTTTGAAAGAGAAAGCTTCTAAGTTGGAAGAAGACCTTGTCAAGGCGCAATCGGATTTAAAGCAGAGTAAGATTGCTTTGGCCAAAACTTTTGATGACGGCTTTGGACGTGCCAAAGGGCAAGTTCTTCATTTTTGTCCAGAAGTGGATTTAAGTGGCTTAGACCCTTACAAAATTCTTGTAGATGGAAAACTGGTGGATGAGGAATGAAGATGCTAGATGTGTTTTTATTCTATGACTTTTTTTATATAACTATTAATTTATGCTGGATGTAACTTATGTACTTTATTACGTGGGTGATCGATTGTGGTGCCTTTAGTACTTTGTGATTGCTTTTTCGAGTAGATCCAAGTAACTCACAACAAAGATACTAGCTAACATAACATTTTTCCATCAATCTCTCTGATCATCTCATCATTGTTTAAGGGCAATCGCTCAATCAACATGCACATGCTAGTTAACCATACAACTTAAGACATTCTAAATAGCGAATCAAAGTTAATATAAAACACACATTTAGAGAATTTTAAGGGTTATGACGTGACTTTGGTAATTGTAAAATATTTCGGGAAAGTAGGCTGAATAGGAGTTAGATATTTACTACTTTTTCCTTGGATAAGAAAACAACAATTACCAAGTCATCATTTCAATTCAAACTAGGTATTAAGAGAACAGTTTATTTTTCTTTTCATTTTATTTTTGAAGAGATCATATATTTTTAGAGATTAATGGCTCTTCACTTCTTTTTAAAGAGACTGTTTAGATATGTGTCTCTTAGTTCTTTAGTACATCATCCCAAATTTAGAATGTTGTTAATTCAATTAACAACCTCAAACTTAAGATCAAACCATGACAAGGAACTCAAAACTTCTACGTAGCTAACTCCAAAATGAAGTCAACATAATTAAAATTTCAGGTCAATAAGGCTTGTAATGAAGTTTGACACCGAAAGAAAGCAAATGATTGAAGGCTCAAAGAGTTTTAGCTAAGGGTAATCATGAACAAGGCACAAAAGATGCTTTCCTTTTTCGTTCCCTTTAATCCCTCTCTAGTACTTCCATAGAAATTTGAGCGATGCATCTAAATTTGTCTACAAGTAGAACTTGGACGTTAAAATTCTAATCAATCAAACATTGGTGTTACTAATCTAAAAAATTTCATGAAATAAGAAATATTTATTGATACTAAACAAGAAAATAGATGACAGAAAATGGGTAACATGTCTTAAACAGAAATTTCAATGGAAAGAGAAGAAAATAAAATAAAAGTGCATGGGTGCATATAGTAAGGCACAAGGGTGCATTTGGCAGCCCTTGCAGCTCTAAAATAGCAGGGGCCCTTTTGCCAATTTGGCATACGCAGGGGAGCATTGGACAACTTCCAGGGGGGCGAATTCTATAATTTTTTGTTCTTTTTCAAACTTTCTTCCGTCTTGAAATTTCTTGGAACTTGATATAAATTTTTCATTGTTGTCTTCAAAAAACTTATAAGCACCATTGATCTTCATTCTTCAAATCTAATAGCAGGGGCGCTTTTGCCAATTTGTCATACACAGGGGAGCATTGGACAACTTCCAAGGGCGAATTCTGTAATTTTTTGTTCTTTTTCAAACATTCTTCCGTCTGGAAATTTTTTGGAACTTGATATAAATTTTTCATTGTTGTCTTCAAAAAACTTATAAGCACCATTGATCTTTATTCTTCAAATCTCTTGATCAATCATGTGATTTCTTGCTTTGGTCTTCAAAAAACTTATAAGTACCATTGATCTTCATCTTCAAATCTATTGATCCTTCATGTGATTTCTTGCTTTGTCAAATTACATGATTTAACAATACAAAGACTCAAAATACCTTTTGAGTTGTATAATTAGGGAAGAAACTTAACTACAATGACTAAAATGATATAGCAATACAAAATATTCTTCAAACCATGAATAACTCCTTTAAATGACCTCTAATTTGTTTTCGAATGTAAAGAAAATGACTAAAAATTGGGTCTAGAACATTACCTGTCACTCTTTTATTACAACCCGAAACATAAATTGTTGTTTGTTCTCAAGTAACAAAATAGCAAGAAGTAAGAATTTACAAGAACTTTTTAGAATTAAAATCCCTTTTTTGAAGAGACACTCGAATTATTGTTCTTTCCAAATCTTTTACTAATTTATAACTTCCATGTAAGCGAGACAAGCTTAGAGAAGGCAACCATAATCTTTTCCCACTCCTTGATGGCATGTGAATGCACCTTCCTATGAACTTGAAACAATTTTAAACAATCATTCGAAATGAACATCATTACACACACATTAGAAATCTTTCAAAGTTGCAACATGGTTGAGGTTAAAGGTAGGATATATTTGGAAAGATAGGCTAAAAAAGCAATTGGAGTTCGATTATGGATTCCCTAAAATGAAATACTTCCTTCACATAGCAATTGGAGACAACATTGTTTTGGTGTTGCTTTTGTAATTGATAGCTTTGTATCTATTCGATCACATAGCACTCCATATGTTTTGTTTGTTAGTTTGGAAATATTATATATTTTTTTCCATTTAATGAAGAAAATAATGGGGTAACTAGGGTAATATTCAATAGCTTGACATCATTTTTATGTATTTTTTTATAAGTAATAATCAAACTTGATATCTTAGAGTTTACAACTTCAAATAATATGCACACAAACAAGTTGCGGAGGACACTTATGGTAAAAACAAAATCAGTTTTTATTGTTGATTTGGAACAATTGAGTGGACTCCTTTAAACACTTTCTCTCATTGTATAGGCAAAACAAACATTGAAAACAACATCAATGTAATTGGTAAAAGAAAATAAAAAATTGCAGCAACAATAATTGACCGTGATTTTTTATAATATCAAGGATAACAATGTACATGAACACAATATAAAACCTTGTCTAAAATAACTTGGCATTTTGCTCTAAAATATGATTATTCAAGAGATAATACTGAAACAAAACATTTCCAATAGCATTTGAAAATATGATCCATATTACATAAAGGAGGACAAAGTTGCAAGACAAAACATGCACAATATAATAACATAAAATAATAACAACTCAACACCATATATTATGAATGAAAAGCCACATATGATGGTGATATACAAGAGCTAGCTATCTAAAGATTCTAGCTTAATTTGTCAATGCATGCATAACACCTATGCTTCAAACTCTCACTAAGATAAACCCAAACGAAGTTCCAAATCAACTCCTCCATCACCATAAGCACTAGGCAGATCATGGAAGTGCTAGTTTCATTATTGTTGGTGGTGTTGCTACTGCTAGCTTCTCCTCCATAATATGTTTGAACATTGTAATAAAAGGAGTGAGAATTTCCTTTGCACACTACTAGAAAAAGACAAATTAGAGAGGGAAATTAGTGACGGAAAAAATAAAATCCCTCATAAATTTTTTGGTCGCAAAACTTAGTGACGGAATTTGAGAGGGATTTCATGTTTTCCCTCACTAAATTTCCCTCACTAATTTTTGTTTTTTTAGTAGTGGCAGGATTATTCTTATCAATCATATTAGGCATTGAAAAATATGGAGCAGATGATGAATTCTTATTTCTGTTGGAAGCGGAGTTATGTTGTTGGGATTTGCAATTAGTTTCCTTTTCTTAAAACCATGCACAAATGTGACTGGTAGGTACTTACTTGAAGAAGCTAGAGGTACTTACATATATAGTTCTTGGCAATTTTGCTCCATTTCCCTTTTCAATACTCAATCAGCCCCATCAGAAATAAGCTAAAATAATAATAAAAAAATACTTCTATTAAATATCAACAATAAAATTTAAAGGGAGAAAAACTCAATGCACATTATTAAATAATCTATGAAAGAGTAATTTGTGTTAAAATTGATTTTAAGAAAATCACTACAAAAATTAAATAACTACAAATATTAGAGACGAAAAAATAAAATTAGTAATTAAATTTGGCGTCTAAAAGTTTAATACAGAATTAGAGACATATTTCGTATTTTTTTTATCTCCAAACTAGTTACAAACCCGTGCGAATTACGTATTTGATAGAAAATTTTCTGCGAAGGAAAAATGCCCAAATTAAAATAATTCTAGTCAGGAGATCAGGAATACAACTTAATAACTAAGTTCAAAGAAATTGGAACCAATAAAGGAACCAATAATGTGAAAATTATGATTACATCTTAGCCAAAATTATAAAAGCGAGCTCTACTGTTATTGAGTTACCAAAAAGGGATTAACACCAATATTCACATCACACAAAATAACCAAAGAAACAACATCCCCAAGCGAGCTCTACTGATTTTCTTTTAATATTCGCTCCTTTATTTAAAGTTAAACATTCAAGAACATTTATAATTTCAATTAGTGCAGGACTATTGTGATTAACACTGCATTGTAAAAGACTAATTTGATTTGTGATTAACACTGCATTGTAAAAGACTACTAATTTGATTTGTTACTCATCCAAATCAAAGTGTCTTGGAATCAATCAAGTACATACCCCTTTGGGACACTTGCTGCTGTACCAGGAGTGCAAACACCTTCAACTTACACAACACCAATGACTACCCATCTCAATGCATCTTTTGTTGGAAACCAACTTTTTTAATAATGAAAAACTTTAAAAGTTTATGCTAATCGATTGATTTGTTAATCATTTTCAGTAAAAAAAAAAATAATGAGTTAAGACTATTTCATCAGCAAGAATAATTAACTCCTAACTCCAAAAAAAAAAATATTAATAATAATCTACGGTGATAGAAAAACAAAGTCATGCAAATCATTTGATTTTTTTGTTTTTCAGTAGAAAACAATGAGCTGAGACTACTTCCACCCACAAGAAAACAATGAATCCCTAATCAAAAAGTGGAAACACAGATTCTCTACTGTCACAAAAAAAACACGGTTATTGATCGAAACCAGTAGATGACTCACAGTTTGAGTTCATGTTTAGAATTTGATTTGAAAGTCAGAATGTGAGCCATCTAATATACATCCAACAATTCAAATTTGGCGACTGTAGTGAATGCATATTTGTGTGACTATAGAGAACTAGATCCCACCAAAGTTCGTCAAACCACGGTTTATCTCATTATTAGATGGGATGAAGTCATTTGTTATGTACATAGGACCGATTAGAAGAGATGATAAGCAACTGTATTTTGTGCAGAGGGAGAAAAAAAAAACAAAGGAAGAATTTTGTACAGAAGGAAAAAAACAATGCAATTAAGGAGATGAAGATGAATTGGACAGTGCTGCTCACTCTTTGCAAAAAGGGCACCAGTTCTTCAGCCTCAACCAGTCCTCTATACAAATCACATGAAATTTATGTGCGCATTGCAGTCTTCCAACTTCATCTCCAACAACATATTCTTCCTGCAAATTATGTAAATTTATCTAAATCAAATCTTGTAACAAAATAATTAAATTTTGTCAAATTCGACATGCTGGGTCTTAGTAGCACATAGCTAATCATCGGCTATATAACATTAGAGCCCTGATGAGATGAACATCATCCTCAAGAAAGCTTCGTTAAATGTTATAAAAATACGTGGCAAATGCAGCATTTGATATCATCCTTATCCACATTAACATAGTCAGCAACATCATCTGAAGGCACAGACTGATAGATACTTCTTTTAAGACTATCTGAAAGCGCTTCTTCTGTTAGAGCTGTGCTCACGGTACCCATCTTCTCTTTGAGAGCTAAGAGTTCCTGTAATTAATAAGTATAATATAAATATTCTGAGATGGAAATAGATAAACATAAAATTTAAAGGAAAATCCGAAGTTTTTTAATTCAAAGCATGACATATCCTCAAGGATAGTAATCCCTTTCAAGTCAACTCTCTCAATACAGCTACTTCTCCAACATCGAATAACATTGACAGTGCAGAAATATACAAAGAAACACAAATGTTACTACTTGAAATTGTACAAACTCAATTAACCTTATCAGAATCGTTGCATGGAAGTGCAGATGATGATGTAGCAGATGTGTGCTGCATGGCCCTCTCCGATGTTTTGAGGTGAAATTCCTTGGAAGCAAGAAAAAAAATCTGAGCTTCTGGATGGATAAAGAATGCCGAATAAACTTGTTTGTGTGATTAATTGTTGGTTCAACTGATCTCCAATTATACTCATTAATGTGTACACAGTGTTTTTCGTTATGTCTAGGTTCAGTGTATCATATAAATTTAGTAAGCAAGAAATTTAGAACTTATCTTCCCAGCAAACTGGTTTCAAGATCAATGATTAGTTTACCACCTACCTCTAACTCCCGTTCTCGGCAAAAGTTGAACCATTGGCCACCCAAGTACTCTTCATGATTGGCTCTATCCGCGGTAATCAAGCAACACGTATACCTCCTTTGAGTTTGGTCATCGATGAGTGTCATCGTTTTCCGCTTTCCTTAAGGATCTGATGGCCAACGACGTAAGCACTGTCGCAACGATCGAGAACTTCGTGGCTTTTGCGCTTCCTTTACCAAGCTCATTTGATACTCGAACGCTACGCAATAATTAAATGTAGGAAGGAAGGAAGGAAGGAAGGACGGAGGAAGGACGGAAGGAAGGACGGACGGAGGACGGACGGAGGACGGACGGAGGACGGACGGACGGACGGAAGGAAGGAAGGAAGGAATGAAGGAAGGAAAGGAAGGAAGGAAGGAGGAAGGACGGAAGGACGGACGGAAGGAAGGAAGGACGGACGGACGGAAGGAAGGAAGGACGGACGGACGGACAGACGGACGGAAGGAAGGAAGGAAGGAAGGAAGGAGGTCTAGGGATAAGATCCATATCAAAGCTTAACGAAGCTTCAAATTTGAAGTTATGTTGGGACTTATTAAAAACTCTCAAGAACAATGGTCAAGTCTTCTTAGAAGTAGAATTTTAAGAGGTAGCAGGCAAATAAATCACCACAAAATAGTTTGGTTAATTGGTGATGGGAGCAACATCAACTTTTGGAATGATAATTGGTGTGCCCAACCTTTACCTCATTTGCTTCAGATCCCAATTTCTTTGCAGTCCCACCATAAAATTTCTAGTGAAGGCCTTCATGGTTAATCACCAATGGAACCTACCTCTCACTTTACAAGTTGCCTTCCCTACTATTTTGGTAAGCTTACTCTCAAACTAGCTTATTCTCATAAGGAAGCTGGGAATCAAAATATTTTCTAGGGAAAATTAATATGGAATGCTGCTATACCACCATCTAAATCACTCTTGATTTGGAGACTCTCAAATCAAAAGCTGCCTACATATGAGAACTTGAGCTCCAAAGGTTTATGCTTTCCCTCTATATGTAACTTGTGCATGAAGCAATCTGAATATGATCAACATCCTATCTTTAAATGTGATTATGGTGTCAACATTTGAGGATGTGGCTATCTCAGATCTTATGCCTCAACATTGTTATATCCTCAATACATGAGATTTGGAGCACTTTGAGAAAAGATAGGTCTCCTCAGTGCAATGTGGTTGTGCTGTCTGTTGTCATCAACTCTACAATTTACAAATGCAATTCGGTTTGCCAGAAACCAAATTAGATTCAATAACTCAAGAATTCATTGGAAATCCTCTATAACAAAGATCATGGCTGAAGTCAATCAATTTGGCAATGCAACAAGGAAAGTTTCATCAAATGCTATATCCAACTTTGTAATTCTGAAAGCTTTCAATATTAATCTTCATCCACGAAATGCTCATGTCATAAAAGAAATCTGGTGGCAAGCTCCAATATTTGATTGGATCAAATGCAATTCTGATGGTGCTTGTGGAGAGGTATTCAGGAACTATCAACAGCTGATCATGTAGGAAGCTTTGCTTTCAACATCAACAATGGAAATGCCCTTCTTGCAGAACTCACATGTGCAGTGATTGTAATTGAAACTACCTCGGATAAAAACTGGAGAAAGCTTTGGTTAGTTCCTGATTCCAAACTGGTGGTTTTGGCGTTCTCTGCTTCTTTTATTGTGGTGCCTTGGCAACTAATTAGGAAAAGATGGACAAACTGCCTGAACCTTAATATGTCTATGGAGTTTATGGTCACTCACATATTTAGGGAAGGGAATCAGCGAATCGCTATGCGAATAAGCTTGCGTACATAGGCGATTATTAGTTTTTATTGGATATTGTTTAGTTTGTTTTTTTAAAAGAGAAATAGTAATTTGTTTTGATTGGGATGGGAGTAAGTTTGTTTTAATTGACAAATTTTAAAAAAGGAAATAATAGGGGTTAAAAAAAACACGTGTTCAATAATTAGAATGGGTAGTAAGATTTTATTTTTGATAGTCGTTCAATTTCACAATTAAAGAATAGATAGATTAACGCAATATTATGCGACCCGTGCAAAAGCGCAGGTCGCGAGTGAGTAATTAAAGATGTTATAAAAAAAACATTGAGGTTTAACCGATTCTTTAAAATAAAAAATGAAGGTTTAACTGATCAATCCTGGCAAGCCATGTTTTGCTCCTAATATAGTGCTAATCTCTACCATCTTTGTGTTCAAAAATAGTAAAACATTTGTGGCTTGATCTTACTCACAGAAATTTTCAATGATTTCGTTCTCAAGAATTTTGGGTTGCCATTCTTCTTTTGATCTTCAATTAATTAACCGAACAAAATTCCACTTTAACAACTTCATTGCCAGACAATAGATGTGACATATGAATTGAATAACATGAAGAAAAAAACTTAGGACACATTAATGTATGCCGTACAATATGAAACAAATTAACTAAAATTTGCACATTTTAATCGGAAGGTGTTCTAATTAAGCATGGTATTGGAACACAGTGTTGTAGAGCTAACTAATAGTTCTAAGTGTTTTGTTTGAGAACATATATACAATCATGAGGGAAATTGTTATGATTGCAACTGCTGCTACACTTGGGAATTTGTTGGTGGGATGGGATAGTTCGACCATTGCAGGTGTGCGCTGGCTCGTGTGTTTTTTATTATGGCATCTCTTCTATTGTTTATTTGTGTTTATTGTCATTGTTAAGATATGTATTTAATTACTGGACACAGCATTGACACATTGACACCGGTAAAAATTTAATAAGACGAGTTAATTGAATGTATTTACATGTATCAGTGTTGTGTCAATGTCCGAACACGCCTTGTGTCGTGCTAACTTGTGTTGTGTATGATACTACAAAATCACTGCAGGTGGCATGAGATACATCAAACAAGAATTCAACTTAGAAACTGATCCAACGCTTGAAGGACTAATTGTGTCCATGTCATTTCTCACTGGAACATTTGTAACAATATTCTCTGGCACAGTTTCTGATATATTCGGAAGGCGTCCGATGTTAATAACATCCTCAATCATGTTTTTCTTAAGTGGTTTAGTTATGTTATGGGCTCCAAATTTTCCTGTTGTACTGTTTTCAAGGCTATTGAATGGAATTGCAATTGCATTAGCCATTACTCTAACTCCTCTCTACATATCTGAGATAGCACCACCTGATATAAGAGGCTTGCTCAATACTCTCCCTATGTTTTCATCCTCTTTGGGAATGTTTCTGGCTTACATCTTGGTTTTCTCTATATCCTTGATGGATTCACCAAGTTGGAGAGGCATGCTTGGTATTGTTTCCATTCATTCTGTTGCTTATTTTTTTCTCGCCATCTTTTACCTCCCCGAATCTCCTCCTTGGCTTGTAAGTAAAGGAAGAATATCTGAGGCTAAGAGAGTTCTGCACAGAATTCGTGGAGTTGAAGATGTTTCAGGTGAAAATAAATAGTTGGACTATCTGTCTTCGTTTAGTCATCTGTTATACAGATAGTTTATACATAAGCAGTTATATGATGAATGCTTAATTAAGTTGTTCATCAAAACAGGCCTCATTATTGTTTCCGACATTATTTTCATGAAGCTAACATGGATACTGAATTGTATTTTGCTTTGATCTATAGGAGAATTGGCTTTGCTAGCTGAGGGAATGAATCCTGGAGGCGAAGCAACCACTATAGAAGAATACATAGTTACCCCAGCAAGTGAGCTCCTTCCAAACAAGGAAGCTGGGAAGGATTGTATAAAGCTTTATGGACCTAATCAAGGAGGACTTTCAATGATTGCACAACAAGTAACCGGACAAAGTAGCACGATATCAGGAAGCATGTTAACAATGTCGCGCCAAGGAAGCACGACTTCCCATGTTTCTTATAGTATTAAGGACAATATTGTCAATCTCTTTAGTAGCATGCATGAAAATAGTCCTCCTGGAGGTGGAGGTTCAAGAGGAAGTATGCTAATTTCTAAAGTGTGGAGTAATGATCCGAGTCCCCTTGGTACAAATGACAACCTGCATACTCCATTACTTCTACATGAAGGTAGTGTTTTTTATCAATTTAATAATAATAATAATTTCATACAAGATATGCTCCCCAATACACATATTATAGTTACAATCATACTTCAGGGGAGAAAATAAATAAACATATATATGAGCATACATATAAACAAATTTAGAATCTACAATATGTTGACTTATCAAATATAATTTGAATATCTTGATTCATCGATAATAATCTTTTAGCGGCAGTAATCCTGAAACACATAGAAAGATAGGTGATGGATGCATGTTGACTTGTGTTTCTTGCTCAATCGGAACTTTTTATGCCTTGGACGCTCTTCAAATGAAGAGAAGAGACAATGTGGTATTTCAGGTATATTGGAGACCATAACCTATATAAATGGTGATTGCCAATTAGGGTTTTCATTATTCTGAAATGGGTAATCAATGACATTTGCTCATATTTGAGTCGATGTCAGCTCACCAATTTTTCAATTAGAAATATAATTAGTCTTATTAATTAATTTGATCACTAATCAATCAAGACTCGCAATTTAATTAAAACATTTCAACAGGTAGTGCTATGGAGAAGGACAAAGGTTTAGGATCAAGGGACAAGTTAACCATGGGGAGCAATAGCAACCTTAGAAGTAATACAGAATTGATTCAAGGTGCTGGTGGAGATGTACCAAAGAACACAAACATTGGTGGAGGTTGGCAATTGGTTTATAAGTCAATTGAAGCAACTGAGGGTGGAAAAAAGGAAGCAGGATTGCAAAGGGTTTATCTTCATGCAGATCCTAGTGCAGTGTCACAGCAAGGTTCATTTGCTTCAATTTCTGGTTCTGACTTGCATGCAGAAGCAGAACATGTTGGTGAATCTTTTCCGGCAGCTGCTCTTGTTAGTCGTTCAATTCTTAGTACTAAGGATATGAAGATTAAACCAGAAGTTATTCCAAAACGTGCAAGTTGGGAAGGTTTGTTAGATCCTGGTGTAAAGAGAGCATTAGTTGTTGGAATAGGACTTCAAGTTCTTCAGCAGGTACTATCCTAATTAAAATTGGTATTACAATACTTATGTAGCACTGACACTTCAAATTGAAGGTGTGTGTCTGACACTAAAACGACACCGACAATGTGGTTGCAATGTTCTCAAATTCTTATTGTTGTCAATGTGTCAGTGTCAATGTTGTATCTGGTGTCCATGTTTGTGTCAGCGCTTCATATTATAGGATGAGATATGATCATTGCATCCCCTAAACATTCTTGGCTATGTTCTAAGTACATAATGTTGTTTCCTGGTGTTATTCCTGCTGCAAAAGCTGCACGCATTTACACATAGTAAACAAACTCGATCATTAATTTGACACTGAACGGTTTATATTACACAACAATAAAATCAATTTTAGACTTTCTCCGCAATTGAAAGATTTATACAAGACGGTCGAGATTGAAAACTGTGTAAAGCCGTTACTGCAGGAATCCATTTCCTCAGTTTATTAGATTCTTTTTGCATTGCAGGCTGCTGGTATAAATGGATTTATATTCTATGCTCCACAAATACTTGATCAAGCAGGAGTTGGAGCACTTTTGTCAAATCTGGGCATTAGTTCAGCATCTTCTTCTTTACTTGTAAATGTCGTAACAACATTCTGCATGCTTCCTTGTATAGCTATTTCCATGAGGTTGATGGATATATCAGGAAGAAGGTATGTTTACACTGAGTCATAGCCTGAATTTCCTTTTAGTACTGTACCTGTTCTTGCAAGAAAACGACATGACGCTGACACATTTAGTTAAAGGCGTGTTTGTTGTCCAACACATTTTAGTGTCGGAAAACGACATGACTCCGAAACATTTAGTTAAAATATTCAATCACTTTCATTTTCTCAAATTACTGACAATGACCACATGTTAGTGTCATTGTCGTGTTTGGAATCCGTATCATTGTCGGTAGTTCATAGATTGAGACTTAGTTGATCCTAGAGAAATGAAAAGTACGATTTATTCTTAGTCACTTTTAGGAATTTTTAAGGATATTAGTCTGTATCCAAGACTATTTTAAGCGACATGAAAAATTTTAAGATCAAATTGATACTTTTCATTTCTCAGAATTCAAACTAGTCTATATCTCTTGAGGGAGAACTTTACCACCCTTTGTGGTCCTATCCGACTCAAGGGATTAGAATATATGTATAATGACCATGACATTGTTTATTTCTTATGGCACAGGTCAATAATGCTCTACACAATTCCAATTCTGATACTTTCTCTCATGATACTAGTACTCAGAGACTTATTTCACCTAAGTTCAATCCTCAATGCAGCAATAACAGCAATATGTGTTGTGACATATGAAAGCATATTCTGCATGGGTTTTGGAGTGATACCAAACATCATATCTGCTGAAATATTTCCAACAAGTGTTCGAGGAATATGTATTTCAATTTGTTCACTTACATATTGGATATGTACCTTGATCATCACTTCTTTATTTCCTTTCTTGCTTCAACTCCTTGGTCTTACTGGTGTGTTTGGATTGTTTGTTGTTGGTTGCATTGTTTCTTGGATTTTTGTTTACTTGAAAGTTCCTGAAACTAAGGGTATGCCTTTAGAAGTTATTATTGAGTTCTTTACTATTGGTTCAAAACCAGCTGAAACTATTGACTGAGCTAAAGGTGAGTATAGCTATGAAGCACGGACACTCCTCGGATTAAGCGTGTCTCAGTGTCGGACATGTGTCGTGTCCGATACTGACATAACACCGACACATATAATTACACTTAATTATGTAATTTTCTAAAATTATTAGCGGTGTTAGTGTGTCAGTGTCCGTGTGGTATCCGATGTCTGAGGTACATAGTTGTGTAACACAAGAATTATCATCACAACAAGCAGCATATAAAGAAAAAGAAGCAGCTTGATTTATGTCTGATTGATTCACTACAATTGTGAGAAGAAAATTGTTGATGGGTGGAAGAGTTGAAAAGTTATATTGATATTGGAATACATATAGGCTAGTTTATAGTTTAGTCCTTTGAAGAGGAAAAAAGAAGTGTGATATAGAATATAGTTGGAATAATGTAATTAGACACACTTTAAGGCTATTCGTTCCTTGGAGATGAATTTTTCCCACACTTAATGTATGTTTGGATTAAAAATTGTGAATGTGCTTTTTAATTAAATTTTATTTTTCAATTGTAAATATAATTTTTTTTAATTGATTTATGTTTAGATACTTTCATTTTAAACATATAATTGAAATCTTTATAATAGTTATATTTTTTAATGAGAATTGAAATCTTTTATTACATTATATTAGATATAATGAGTGCTCCTAACTTTTGGATAATTAGAGGTGGAGGAGGAAAATAATAGAGAAGAGTGTATTTGTATAATTACTATTAAGGGTATAGAACCCAATTGATAATTGGACGAACTCAAATTTAACCTAAACCAATTAAATTGGTTTGATTTTTCTCATATTTAAATCTAAATCAAATAAAACTGATCTCTTTTGATTTTGGTTTGAGTATCAATTTTGCATCATTCAAACCGATCACACAAGACAAAATCAAATTATTATATCTAATATTTCTTTGAGGGAAAACATATTAAAATAGCATTTGTATGTTTTTAATCTTTCTAGCCCATGTACTTATTAAAAATTTATAGTATTAAAAATATCTATCTATAATGTTTAAAAAGTTCGTAATTTTTAAAAATATTAACCCAATTGAACCCAACAAAACCAATCAATCCACTTTTATTTTAGTGGCATTCCACCTTTTTCTGATTTGGTTCAATAATATTGCAAAAATATTATCAAACTAGAACTTTAATCAAATAAAAATTGAATTTGATCCATCTAAACCAATTAGTGAAGGGTAGCACGCACAGTGTAACTACTGTGCACACTAAACAGAGGAGAACACACCCTTGTGGCACGTGCAATGCACCATAGCGAAAACTCAAACACGCCGAGACAGTGAGAAACGTAGAAGAAGAAGAAGAAAACCACAATCTGTGAGAGTAACTAAGCTAGCTACAAATGGATTCTACCGAATCACAAACGGATCCAGTTTCTCTTGAAACCCGACCCGGTATCTTCATCATCGGATCCTCCACTGTTGGCAAACGCACACTCCTATCCCGTAACCGCCTCTTTCTCTTTGATTTTTGTTTTTAATCTCTTTTGGAGTTCAATTCTAGGATTATTTATTTATTTATTTGTTTTATTCTAAGATAATGATCTAATTTCATCAGAAGTGATTTATCATGATAAGTGCTTCTTTGTAAGCTTGCATAAGCTATTTTGATTGCAAAAGATAAAATTACTTTAATTTTTCTTTTTTTTGGATATACTATAAGTTTTTTTATAAGTTATATTGGAGAACTTATGAAAATAAGTTGAAAAAAGCTTATGAAAATTGTTCTGAGTGAAGTTAGGTCCTAGAGTGATAGCACCTATAGCTGAAACTTCTACTTTGCTATTATTAGGTAAGAATTAAAGAATGACTAATATGAGTAGTGGCTCCTGAATCTATAATTTAACGAGAATTTGAATGTATAGAATTAGGTTGAATAAGAGAAAAACTCATACCACGGTTCATTTGATTGATTAGCTGCATTTTTGTCAAACTTGTCATGACTGTTGCTATGAACCATTGTTCTGCTGAAAAGCGTTCTTTGAGATCTGTACAGATTTCACGAGCACTGGAAGCATAGATGACACTCGATGTGCTTTCCTTTGAGATCGAATTCATTAACCATGAAGCTCCGATGTTATTGTTTCACAAACACAGATGAAACTGAGCATCGTCTGCCGGTGGTTGTACGACGGTTTCATCAACAAAACCAATGTTATTGCGGCAGATTAACGCCATTTTCATTGCGCGTTTCCACATGCTGACAAATACCAGACCGGGAGAATCTGAGTGATGAATTTAGGAAGGATCGATTAATTGAATTTTCCATGGTGAATGTTGAAACATGAAGAGAATCAGAGGGAAGATGGAAGGTATCAATGGAAGAATTTCAACAGAAAAGCTGAAGAGAAGTAGAGAAAGCTTCTGATGCCATATTGTACATGCAAAGAGCAATTTGAGAAAATTATCTCATCTCATCAGAAGTGATTTACAAAGTGATGAATGCAAGCTTTTATACAGAAGCTACAATAGATAGATCCTAACCGAATCTATAACTGAATGAAAACAGAAAACTACAATCTGTTAAATAATAACTAAATTCCACATGTGGAGAATGAGGGAAATTAGCTAACTAACTGGTCTCAAAGCTAACTAACTTGTAACTGTCATTGTAATAATATGTGGTGAAATTTGAGTTGACATACTACTTGGTTGATGATGTGTCTAGGATTGCTCGCCGTTGATTCTGAAGATGCTTTTGATTCAGCTTCTGAAGTAAATGTGCATGGGTATATTCTCCATGAATCATTCTATTCAAATTATTGTTGATGAATCTTTTCGAATTTCATCATTGCGTATTTGATTATGGAATTATTCACAGGTGGACTATTAACACCAAGTACTATACTGCTGATGTAGCTGTTTGGATGGCTCATCTTCATGATGAATTTTCTGTTGAGAATGTACCCGCGTTTCAACAAATGACTGCGTTGGTGATGGTCTTTGACATGAATGATGTTAGTTTCTTGACTTCATTTCCCTTCAATTTGTTATGTTTCTGTCTGTTGTTGCTTATTTAAACTTCGACGAATGTTTTATGTTTGCTGTTATTGTTCTGATATTCTAGTGCCGAAGAACGGTGAATTGTTTTTGAACTACTCCGTCTGTTCCAAAAGAAGGGTTGTTTAAAGTTTTTTCACATAGATTAAAAAAACAATTAGTGAATGAATAAGTGTAACAATTTTACAAAATTGACCTCCTAAACAATTAAATGCATAGTGAGATGTAATAATGATTTGAAAATGATGTACACATTATTAATCTGGTTGGTGGTAGAACTTGAATAAATTAATTACTGTTTCATTGAAAAAATGAAGTGACACTTATTTTAGAATAATTCTTATTACTAGAATGGCACTTATTTTGGAACGTGGGAGTACTTTCTTGTTTTACATGTGGGTTGAGTATGCATGGTACAGTTAAATGTGCATGTAATGTGTATTTGTTTTCATCTCATTTTGTGCAGTTATCTTCCCTAACTGCTCTTCAAGGTTGGGTATCACACACTGATATCCAAAATTTTGAGATATTACTATGTATTGGAAACAAAGTGGACCTGGTTCCAGATCATCCAGTTCATGCTGAATACAGAAGACGATTGCTAAAACTTGAAGACTCTGCTGTGGATCTTTATTCTGAATTGTCTGAGTATGGAATATCTGAAACTGAAGGAACTAGTTTATTGGGTAGTGAAGAACCGTCCTGGGACATCAGAAAGTTGTGTTTGGAATGGTGTGCTGAGCACAATATTGAGTTCATTGAGGCTTGTGCTTCCAACGCTGATTTCGATAAATGTAAAACTTCACTTCCTGTCTGTTATAATAAGCTGGTCTATAACATATTGCACATAACTCTGACTCTTTTTATTCGAGAAATGCTCAGTTTTACATATAGATGAGTCATAATTATTATAATACATTATTAACGAGAGGGGATGGGATTTAGATACGGTGAGTTGTTTGAAAGATGATTAATAAAATATCATTGTAGGAACACCATCATGATCAGACTTTTTTCTGCTAATTTACAACATTACAGTTTGAATGAAGCATGTTCGAAATTTAGTTTCAAATGATTCAATTTCATTACATGTATTAACTTATATCGAGATAAACGAAATGTTGTCTATAGGCTTGTCTGTAGACGGTGATTTACAAGGAGTTGAACGCGTTTATGGTGCACTTTCCGCCCATATGTGGCCTGGAATGGTATTGAAATCTGGTGAAAGGATCAGCCAACCATCGTTTCCAGAGATAGAAGGTATTTTTCGTTAGGGTCTGTTTACTTTAAGAAAACATTTGTTTGTTTTCATTTTTTGGCATGTGTTCATTTTAACTTGTTATAAAGAGATGAGACTTTTGAAGCGAGTGTTTTCATTGTTTCTAGAAACGCAAGACAATTGATCATTTCAAGAGTCTCTTTGTTCCTTGATAACAATTAAAATTAACACAAATGTTGGGAAGTGAAAATAGAAAATGTTTTCACAAAGTAAATGGGGCCTTGTATCTTTCTTTTTTTTTTTTTGCAGCATGCTGATAGCCACTTCAAGTAATTTGGACTTAATGTGCACTAATTTTGGGTTACCCTTTTCCATTTTTTCAGAGATGTCATCGGAAGAATCTGACTATGAACAAGAGTATGAAGTTTTATCAGATGGCTCGGCGGATGCCTGGGATGAAACTGAACAAGGATGGATTTCTGCAACTCCCTTGGATGCAGGGGGGCCATCAGTTACACAAAACAATACCAACACATCTTGTGAGCATGATGATGCAAATAAATCTGATACAGAGCTCAGGCCCACAAACTCAAGCACAGCATTTCTGGATGAGGGTGACATGGCTGTGGCGCACAACATTGTAGATTCTGAGGGAGATGGGAAGTTAGACGAGAATGAATGTCTTGACTTGGAGAATTTGGAACAGTTGATGTCTGAGATTGGGAATATGCGCTCAGGCTTAAGATTGATGCCCGATTTTCAAAGAAGGGAAATGGCCGCAAAGTTGGCTATGAAAATGGCTTCCTTATTTGGAGGTGAAAGTGATGATGGGGAAATTTAGTTTATGTTATTAATTCTATGAGATTCAGTTGTAATTGCAAGGATGCATTGAGGAATGTATTCTTAGTACTTTACACCAGTTATCATGTTGAGGGTATGAGAAACAGATCTGTTGCTCATGGATGATGCTGAACATGATCCAAGTTACTCCTGTTTTGTCATACACTGTTCAATAGCCCTATTTTGTGAGCAGAACTTTTTGTTTAAAATTATAAATCTAGTATGTTTAGGCAGGTTCATGGTACCGAACTTGGTGGTTGTGGTGTGTACAAAATTGACAGGTTATGATGTGGGTACATACATGTGGCAACTTTTTTAGTGTTGAAATTGATGGAAAAGTGCACTTAAGTCAAAGTGTTTTAACTACGTGGACAAAATGACAGTCACAGTGGATGATTAGTTTTTTGTTTAGGAATAACTAACTATGCTTAGGTATCTTTACTTTTTTTTTAGGGAAGGTATCTTTACTTATAGCCCTTCAATTATTATTATTACTGTTATAGAATAAAAAGATCGAAGTATATTTGACCCTGAGTTCTTTGCTTTTTTAGACAACAATGAGATTCCAGTTAGAGTTGGAGGAGAAGAAAAGTTACAATGAAATACCATTTGCTCTTGGGATAGTATTTACATACCTTAAAGAAGGTCTCAAATTCGAATCTTTCATATGGAAAATCGTAGATGGTCAGTTGGTTTTCTGACGATGATTTTTTATAAACAAAACTGATAGATATGTCACACCAATGAAATAATTACAAACAAAATAGTTAAATTTATGTTGGTCCATCACTTTAGAAACGAATCCGGCTAAATAAACAATAAAATCCTGTAATTTTGTGAGATTTACATGAATTTCGTTAATTCATGGAAAGTGTTAAGAAATCTACTACCAAAAACTTATTGAGAAGGATAGGTATGAATGTGTAGCATAATAGTGGGATTTAGGATGCACAAGTGATATCAATATGGTTATAGTCAAGTTTGGATGCTTCTAAAGGATAAGGACCATTTAAGATAGTCTACAATTTGACTCCCCTTTACTTACGGAATCACACACAAGAAAAACGTAAGTATCATGCGAGTGAACAAGTAGCCTGCGGATTTGTCATGTTTTGGTTAGTCAAGGACTTGAAAAAGGCATAGGATAAGTTGGGAAAAAGTAGGCAAAGTAGCAATTTATTAATGAGTCCCCAACTCAAGTTAGTTGAAAAGTGAAAAAAGAAAGACCAAGTTGGTTGAAAAGTGAAAATAAACCAAGTTGGTTGAAAAGTGAAAACAAACAATGCACAATATTGTTAAAAAAAAAAAATGCACCAAGATGAAGGTGGGAGAAGAAATAGATGCATGTCATATTTGGTAATCATGGTGCTTTCTAATAAAGTATCCAAAGGATCTAATGAAAATATCGGTTATTGCTTTTTCGAGTCTCAACTTTCAACTTTGTTAGTGAGTTGTGTTATTAACACTAAAAGCTAGCATGAGAGAAGAATAAAAGATAACCTAGTAAGATAAATGGTGGGTGGGACCACACAACATTATCCTACTTAAAACAAAGGCTAAGAGTAGAAGATGCCATCAATTGTATTTAATTATAGGCATCATCGGTGTGGGAACTCTCTTATAGTCCTTCCATTGATAAAGATCTAAAGTATGTGGGAATGGGAATTAGGATAAAGGGACCATGTAGCTAAATAGCATCTCTACCTTTATTTTATTTTTAAGACACCATAAAATAAACATCTGCACTACCTTTATGTCTCTCATTTGTCTTATCTTACCTTTAACCTTTATTTCATTTTGTTTTGGCTCCTTCTTTTGGGTATTTCCTTTTGCTAATGAAGATGTAAAGAGAGGATTCACAAGGAGTGGAAATTTAGCTTGTTGCATAAGGTTGTTTGATAAAAACCTAATTGTGGTGGTTTAACAATGAGCACTAAGAAATGCACCTTATTCTTTTTCATTTCATGTGATTCCATTTGACTTGAATGATTAATTGTTATTCTCATTCAATTCAATGACTAATTTAGTACAATATATGTTGTTGTGACTCTTTTGGTAGAAATGTTACAAAAAACCCTATTTCTTTCACTTATATTTTTGACACTTCATCAATATTCATTATTGGGATCCATGTGCAAACTATTGTCCTCAATAATTGATAGCCATTAAAAAGACATAAAACAAAAAGAACAAAAAAACGAGTAGAGACACAAGGGAAATTTGAAAACAACTTTTTTTTTCCTTCTAAAAAATGTGAGAAATATGAAGAAAAAAAAAGTTGCAATTACATGTATAAATAAATGCAAAGTGTGTGATAGTTATTACCTATTAAGCTTGTTGGCTGACATACATGCCATGGTTTCCATCTTGTTTGTCCTATTATCCACAACTTGGTTGATCATTAACTTAATTAGACGTTGATTGCTTTAATGTCTACCACTATGTAACATAATATCTCTTTTTCAATTTTTTAGAAGCATAATATCTCTTGTACTACAACATAATATACAATACTTCATTTATTAAGAAAGAACAGATTTAAAGGTTAAAGCATTATTGTTTTGCTTTTATGAAAACTATTTGTCTTACGAAATATCTTCCTTTTTTGTTTATAAATTCAAAATATCTTTGTAACAAAAAAAAAAGCAAAATATCTTTGTAACAGGGAAAAGAAAAAAACAAAAAAAGCAAAATATCTTCTCATCTTACAAGATGAGAGAGTAATTACCAAATTGAACTAAAGACAAATATTTCTCCCTACATTATTTTTTTTCCCAAACCCAATATGCACAATTTATACCGTCATTTAACACACGTTGGCTTGAATCCTGTACATACAACTTATATGGTAAACTGTAAAAGATTGTAAGGACTTTTGATATGTTGAAGTGTAAGTTCAAACTTGCAATTCTTTACTTCTTAGCATTTAGCGTATTTGAGTTTTGTTCATAAACTCAACAAAAAAAACAGACACACATCTTGGCTAGAATTAAAAAAAGTCTTTCCTTTTGAAATTCATTTGAACTTTTATAAATTTTCATAAGAAGAATTTTATCACAATTCAATATTGTCATAACTACGCTATTAATAAACTAATAACTCAAGTGTTATTGTGAAGACCGATCATTTGAGTCACACAGGATCATGGACGGTAAAATTCTCTCTCAAGAGATTTTAATATTGTTACATGTTCAAAATTCAAATTTGAAACATGTGACTAACTTAAAAGAAACATGTGTCATTTGAATCACGTATGAAATGAATTGAAAGAAGTTCGTATCATCTTATATTAGCGCTATTGAATAACTTACTTCATTTGTTCCATAATATAATTGTTACATTTTTAAATAAGAAAATCTTGAAAATAACTGTCATATTTCAATGAAACATCAATTACTTTGTTCCCAACTATACAATTTCTTATTTTCAACTTTACATTTATAATAATAAAAATTAACAAATAATTCCTGTTAAAAAAATTAACTAATATTTAACAAGGTTAATTTGGTAAATCATTTTTTTTATTTATGATTTCTCCTTAATTTCTCCTTAAATTATGATATAGGTTCTCTTTGGTTATGTTCATCTGTGTGTTGTTTTGTTGGAGGCATCTCACAATCTGGATTCAATAAGATTGGACTCACCAGATGTTGCTCGAAAGTGCTAGGTGCGTAGATGCTCCGTGTTGATGGTAGCATTCGTTCGTCGCACCTTAAAGACTGTATCTGTCGCGGTTGCTTCACGCGTCGTTGGTGGACTGTGATGGAGTTATGTCGTATGTCTATCCTTTGATTTGAACTACCGTTGGATTTAGATTTTTGTTCCAAGACCTTTACGACTCTGTGTTGTCGGCTTCGGTTCATCAATGATTAGTTTGGCCCGAAAGGGCGTTTATGGCTTGCTGATTTTTTTAAGGGAGTTGTTGGAACTTAAATTGTTTATGTATTGACAGACGATTCGTGCCCCTTCTTAGATGCTTTGAACACTCACTATGCGTTTTTTTGCAATTTAGTTTTGCGCCCACACGTGGGTTCGCTAGATTGTCCTTGATTGTGATTGTTTAAGGTTGTTTCTTTTTTTTTTATGTCACTTGTAGGAATTGTTGTATCCCCATTAGGGTTTTGATTTTGTGGTTTAATGGTGAGGTTCTTTGCCCACCATTTTGTACTTCCTTTTCTTTTTAAATTAACTTTTATTTTGTCTAAAAAAAATTAACCGTGAACCGACCACTTATAGAAAATTTGTGGGGATAGAGGGAGTATTATGCTACCAATAATTAGTAAAAGAATAACTTTCCCGACGGAAAAAAAAAAACACTTTAATGTCATTATAATAAATGTAGGTATCATTTTTATATCTGAATTTTTTCATGCTTTAATTTTTATTTTATTTTACGGTTTGAATCCTCACATGTTAGAAATCAAAATGACAAATAATGCATTGATGTCCTTTAAAACATAAAGAGCGAAGGATTTAGAAATTTTTTATAAAAAAAAAATTAGAGAAATAGATTAAATGTGAAAATTTAAATTATGAAAATCATAAATTGAGATTTTCCCACCACTTTTACCTATATTTCATAAATAGCAGTCTCTATCAAAAAAGAAAGAGGGTAACTAATAAAGGTGAAATTTGTCTAAAATGTCTACTAATCAATATTGTTAAATTAAACATCTTCACTCGAGTTTTAAACAAGACACTTGTAACTACAAAGTTGTGTGTTTGCTACTTTGTTTAACGACGAAATAAAACACCTTCACACAAGTTTCAAATGAGACACTCATAACCTCAGAGTTGTGTGTTTGCTACTTTGTCCAACAACGAAATAAAAGGTAAAAAATTGTCCAAAATTATAATCTCATAAAGATAAATTTGGAAGAGACAAATAAAAAAACAAAGATCTAAATAAAACTATATAGCACATTACATACACATATACAAACTCATACAAAATATTGCAACAAATTTTAAGGCAAGAAGCCATTATTAACATTGTGACTATGCCTATCAACACTGTTACTATTACCATTACAGTTAGCATTAACAACAACAACTTCTACATTCTCGCCGCCGGCAGATTTCTGTTCCGTTTCACCGGCAACTTCTCCGGCAGCCGTCGGTTGATACAGCCCACATTTCTGACACCTAGCAACGGCAAACGGAGCACGGCAAGAAGGGCAGGAAGAGTGAGACCCAAGCCACGTGTCAACACATGCCACGTGGAAGCCATGACCACACTGAGGAAGCACACGAACCTCTTCACCGGCGGTGAACTCCGAGATACAAATGGCGCACTCCGATGAGACAACCCATTTTCCGGGAGTGTCGTCGAGGTAAGTGAATTTCGGAAGTGAATTGAGTACCTTCTTTTTGAGACCTTTGTTGGCCACCGCCGTCGCCGGTGAGGCTCCGGCGACGGGTGTGCGGCGGAGCCAGGCGCAGCGGGCGATTGCGGTGAGACCCACAACGGAGATTAGAGCGCAGAGGAGAGCGGCGAGGATGACAACGAAGTCGGATTCTAATGAGGCGGCGGAGTCCGGTGGTGGTGCGGCGGAGGAAATGGATTGTAATATTCTAGTCATGTTTGTTTTTAACAATTGAGAGAGAAAGAAGAGAATAAGGTGTTATGTTAAATTGTGTTGTGTTGTGTTATGTTTTGGGAAGTTGAATAATTGAGGTAGGTACTTATAGTTGAGAAGTAGAGGAAGGTTTGAGTTGAGTGAGTATTGGTGCGTTTTAGGATAAGACTTGACTTAAAATTGATAAGAGATAAAGAGATGTGAATTCTATTGAAGAAGAGGGGGTTTGGTGTGAAGTGGTGGTGGGGGCTTGGCTACTTAAAGAGGAATGCAAGGGTAAAGGGACACATTTTTGTCTTTTTCTTTGCTCTGAGTATAGGGTATTCTTTACGCAGAGTTGTAGATGGTAAGGTAAAAACATAACAAACACATTTTTGTCTTTGGTATGTGACACTTAAGTTAGAGTCTTGAATTAAATCAATAGAGTTCTAGACCATGGGAACTAAAATCCCGAATCTCGATTAATATCAAACTGCCTCGAATAGAATTATCTATCTCTCTCGTAAAAGAAACCAATGCATAAAAAAACATTGTCTTAGAAAAATTGTATGCATATTAGTTCAAAATAAAATGTGAAATACATAATCAATCTTCCATAGATAAATTAATGTAACTTGATTTTGTAATTTTAATGTATTTTACATTTTTTTTAAGACAAATAGAAATTTATCGATCTAGAAAACTTTATTTAACTAACAAAGTCGAGATTATTAATTTGACATTTTATGTAGTTATTCAAGTTTGAGATCAAAATAGTAGGCTCTAGTTTTTTAGTGAGAGAAACTCTGACTTATCTCTAAACTTTCTTTCTCTATATCCGTCGAGCAGATGTGGTTTTAGGTCATTGACCTAAAACTACCCCTCTATATCTTTTTTTCAATCTAAATAAGTGGTTTTTATGTATATCAAGTTTTTCCTTTTGTCGTCTAATTGCGGCATTGTGTTGTTAGTCGTCTTGTGCAGCGTTTGATTCCACGTCTTGTCGCGGTGTTCGTTTAATTCCTATTGAGAGATCAACATCATTCGATTACAAGTTAAATCAATGATTTGGCCCGACTATTTTTATTAATCACTAATCAGTTTTTTTTTTAATTACGCACTCCACTGTTTTGTTTTGTCTTAAGGCCAATGTTTATCTTTTTTTTTATGATACTGCCAAGGCCATTGCAAAATCATAAAACTGAAGTTTTTTTTTTTGACAAGGCCAGAACAAAATGACATCAGACAGAGAGGCTTCCAACTAAGTTGATACCCTACTCTAATCTTTGTCAAATGCTCATAAATTTTATTTAAAAAAAGGAAAAAAAATACATAAAAACTAGGGGGACATAAACTAACACAGTAAAACCACACAAGAGTGTAAGTCGATCCCAAATGGGTGATTAAAAATAAAAACAACACGCAAGTGTATCAACCTCTAATTAATCCTAAAACTAATTAAAAGTCTTTGCTACGATGATTGAACCCTCAGTCAACACGGAGGTGGTTCATGTACCATCAGCTCCCTGCAACAATGACAGTAAGTTAAACGACCATTTCGAGCCTCACAGTCCAATCAAACAAAGTGAACAACGGTTCTTAGCCTGGCGTATGAATTGTCTGCCAACACAGAAACAATTCAAGATCCATCAACTCCTTGCAAAAAAAAAAAAAACAACAAGCTCTACACCACTCTTTCGAGCCCATGAGTCCAACATCAGACAGATAGAATGATGAGGATTTTAAAACAGTCCAAAATCAATCATTAAAATCGATACGGATATTAAGGCGGCAATTGTTTGGAGGAAGCAAACCTTAATCTTGATACCTGCAGATCTCAACAGACCTGGATAATGATCAGAGAGTCAAAACATCGGAATGCCTACCTCGAATCAATAACACGCCTTCAAAGGTCAGACAACAACTTCCTTTCGAAAATGATCAGGAGCAAACTTTAGGGCAAACCACAGGTGTGTGCCGACGGTTGTGAGGACTACCCCTGATTGGGTTTTCAACACCAATAGAAACAGGCCACGACGAATAGAGTGTCCGTCGATCAGATTAGACGCGACGGTGGTCGAACCACACACCAACGCGTTATAGAAACCCACATGTCAGATTGCCGAAAAAGATGAAAACAAGCGGCACCACCGGCAGACTTGACGGCTAAAAGGTGGTGCGGAGGACAAAGGTTCTCATTGCACCATAAAATTGAAGCTAAATATTAGATTTATAACGCAAACGCTGCTTGAAAAGAGAAAGTTGATAACACACAACAAAACAAAGTTTGCCATTTAGATTGAATTTACTATTTAATCTAAATAGCGTAAGGTATGACAATTTTCACAATATGGTAAAGTTTACTATGACACATGATTAACATTGTCTAATGAGTAATGAAATTATGTTGTTCTTTTGAACCAAAAGGTAGCTTATGATATTTATATTTTTAAGTGTCGTAATGTCAGGAAAAAAAACTCTATGTTTTAAGTCATTTTTATTTTAAAAATTAAATTATTTTATTAATTGGGCAGACCCGAAAGCCCATGGCCCGTAAAGGCCCGGGCTTAGACAACTATATTTGAGCTCGTTTACTAGCCGGGTTTTTTTGGCCCGACCCAAAAAACCCCGAGTCTGACATGGGTTAGCCCGTCACAGATCAGGTAGTCCGTTTTGACAGCTCTATTAGTAGCTATACACTTTTAAATGGTAATTATCATTTTGTCTCCACATAAAAAAATCTTTATTGAAAACCAAATAAAGATATATTCTATAGATTTTTGTATTTAGTGAAATAAGTCAAATCATGGGCCTTGAATTCTCAAATACATAGTTATCTCCTTAATCGAAACATAATGTTTATGAGAAAATTTTAACTATATTTTAATTGATTGCAATTTTTTAGCTGAAGTGTTTTTTTCCCACTAAGAAGGAATAAAAATTTAGATTCCTTCAAAAAAGGAATAAAATTTTAGATGTTTTCAACTATTTTTTATTTTATACAAAAAGGGATCTACAATAAAACAAATTAACTAGGCGCCGCAAACAACAACTTGCAGCCCAAAACTGCCTATGACGTTGCATTACGCAACCATAGAAATGATCCTTATAACTAAATTGTATTTATTTTTCTATCCTTTAATAAAAAAAATTATCTTTCTAAGTATAACTGTCCTTATACAAAAAAAAAAAAAAATCTAACTGTCCTTATAACTAAAGTTGTAGAGAATTTTTTTTAGGGGAATAACTATATTTTGATGTCCCTTCTTTTCTAAATAAATAATAATAATTTCATTTCCCTAGTTTATAAGTAAATAATTTAAATGAAATGAACAACATTAAACTACTAGTAACTACATCATTTAATTAATTTTTGGTAGGATGTAGTTATCTTTTAAACGTATGTCATATAATTAGGAATTTGGATTCGTTACATTTAAAGTGGAAAATTCATGTGGTTTATTGTTTATCTCTTTCTTTTATATTGTATCTTTTATCTTATCTATTATTTCTCTTTCATCATTTTCTTTCATCAAATACATAAATTGCACTAAATTCATGGTGAGTTTCTCGCCGTCGGTTAATTTCAATCTGATTACCAGATTCTCTTTTACAAAAAATTGAAAAGTTAATACTAAAAAAATTGTAAAGTCGTATTAACTAGTGTCCTTGAAACACTAGTTAAAAATATAAAAACAAAAAAATTACGTTAAAAGCAGGGCCGAAAGGCTTCAAAGCAATGGGGTAGCATTGGTTACCCCAAAAGAAGAAAAAAAATCTTGAATAAATTAGTATAGTGTTATATGTAGCTACCCCGTTAATATTTGATTTGGTTACTCCAAACAATTTTGTTGGTTCAAAGAGAGATGATATTAAAAAATATTGATAATTTATTTAGTTTAGTATGTCAATTATGGATAAAATGTTTTCTTAAAACTCTACAGAGTTTATCTTTTATAAATAATTATTGTTAATTTTTATTTTCTTCGTTACCGTTTTATTAAGTACATGTAATTATTATTGAGAATTTATTTTAGCCCCCTCGTAAAAATTATGCTAACTTCACCGCCAGTTTTTTTTTAAAGGGTTCGCCGCTAGTTAAAAGTCATCTTGATTTGTTGCGATATCTTACCAACATAGATTACATTTACAACTTTTCAAACGCAGGGATCCTTACCAATTCTTTTTCTCTTATATTTTCTCAATTTTCCCATCTCAACCCTTAAATGATTTTTTTTTCTCTTTTTTTAAAAAAAAAAAATTCCAATGTTATCGTCCCTATATATTTCAATGGTTTAGATTCTCTTATTATTTCCTCAGGTTTTTGTTTCACTTGAGAGGATATCAGTCCCACCTACACTAGCCTTTTTGATCAAATATAACCAAGAATAGCAATACCACTTTCTTATTTTAAGGCAAGAAGACAAAATCAAGTGACATGCCATGTGAATTGATTATTTAGTGATTTACTTTTTTAAGGAATGATTATTTAGTGAATGTTTATCATGTCGTATGCTTCTGTGTATATTTAGTTGCTTCTTAAAAAAAATTATTTTGTAATTTTTCTACTTTCTTTTTAAATTAAAAAACAAATTATATTAACAAAACCTCTCAAAACAATTATATTACAAGAATCAAACCACACAAAACCAACCCAAATTAAAAAAAACCTCAAATACCCTCCACTTTCAAGAAACCAAATAATCAATTAACCTATAGCAATCTAAAGGATTGATCAATCATCAAATTACTTCAAAGCCAAAAAAATTTGTCTTCATTTTATACCACCACCAAGATTGTGAATCAATTTTAAAATCTTTGTAAATCAATTTGTTGCCTTAAACAAAATAAAATAAGACAGCCCAAAACCACCAAATGCACATGTTATTGCATTTCATGTTCCGTGATTCTCATATTTATTTTTAGGTCAAGGTCATATAGTATTGTCCATATCAATTCATTGAAATTTTAGTACTACCAAGAACAAATTTGATGTTGATAATTAAACTACAACACGAAATAGAATTTTATTTTGAATTCTTTTTTACATTAAAATTAAGACATGGTTTTGGTTACTGTCAAGTCGATTTAGCTTTAAAGTGTTATTATTTATTCTTTAATTGAAAGGTAGTGCTTCCAGAAATAGCCTCTTGCTTTAGCCACTAGATGTCACATCTTATCTTACTAAACTAGATCTTCCATTCAATTCAAAATCTTCTTTTTTGAGAAAAGAAAAAATCTTTCTAGAGCTATTTGAAGGCAGGTCCTAGTCCAACATAAGAATTTATTTCTTTTATTTATACACAACTAATTTTGAATAAAACAATGCTTTTTTAATTCTATATATATAAGCTTCAAGAGGATAAAATCATGTAGGTACAAGATTATGACATGCTCATACTATCAAATTTGAAGAATCAAGTCCATACATTGCTTTGGTGATCAGGACCACGACAATGAATTATGGTCATGTGAAGAATCGTGGAAGAAATACTCAATTGGTACGTGGCAAAGTTTGTGTTGATAGTCTATTGAGGAGATGCTAAAACAACCTATAATATTAGAGAAATCTCTCACGTTATGCTCAATCATGTGTTATTTAGAATATTAGCTCGAATACAACATTTTTTTTTAAATAAAAGAACTTTAATACAATTTGTTGTATGTGTCTTCAAATCGATGATTTTGGTCAAAACCGCGAGGTGGGTGAAGAGCTAGCTTGAGGCTTTTTATGGAGAGATGAAAAAAAAAATTATAGGAAAAATTATTTCTATTGGCCAAATGATATGTCCTATGGTATTTAGTCATGCTCGGCTATTTGTGTGGGTAGTGCGTAAGTTTTCCTTCATTACGGGGGTACGTGGAGTTCCACGTTCGAATGATAGATCTCTATTATGCGACCTGATCAGGCAACAAAGTCTAAAGTGTGCATCTTCCCTTGAAACATGTGTTCTTAGCCATCATCTTTTAGTAAGTGGCACTATAAACATAGGAACATCAGTTAGTTGCCTCATTTTCCAATTATGTTGATTTTGTACTAAGTATGATGTCTTGAAGATTCACATACTCCTCGGTAGATTCGGAAAAAAAAAATTGGGATGACCCTTGTTCAATTATAGTAGCGCTCGCTAACCTACTATCGGTTGAGGGAACATGCATATCCTTCATTCACCTATATATCGATTTCAGCTAACTGAACAATTATTTTTAAGTGTAAACGAATATCCTATATGTTGCTTTATCAATTGACCTTTGATATATATGCTAAGTGATTAATTAGATTAATTGATTCCAGTGATTAAATTACTTGAAAATTAAATTAAAAACCTAATTGATAGTTCAATCACTATAAATAGTTGAAATTATCTTTTTTGATTCATCCATCATATATGAAATATTTTTGTTTCTTGTGGCAGAGTTTATTTTCATATGTTTAGGTTTGGTTTGACTTTGTTCTTGGTTTTATAGCCAAAATTATGTATCAAAGTTTGATTGAGTAATAACAATTTCGGTGTGAATTTCTTGTTCAATTGTCATTTTATCGTTGTTTATCTTATTATCATTCAAAGCTAGTGCATAATTTCATATAGTCATTCAATTTCCATAAAGTTAATAAAACTACGTTTTCGAAAAAAAATTCAAAGGGGATAATCTATTCACCCCCTCAAAACATGTATTCATTCAAATAGAACATCATACAAAATCTTTCACACATCACACCATATCTCATCACAAGTTGGGGTGGCCTTGGTAACCCTTTTTTTAAAAATTTTATTTAGTTTTTTTTATAAAGTTGTGTATTTTTATGTTTAGCTTCTCTTCTCTTGTAATATAGGTTTAGCTATCCCAAATAAATTTATTTGTGAAAATTATTTTTTTTTGTTTTTTTGAAGAGGCTAAAATGAAATATATTACCACATCAAAAGATCCCCCTAGCACAAGGTGTACCAGGGTGTAAAACACCAAGTCATAACAATATTTACAATCACAAAACAGGAAAAAAGCAGAATAAAGCTTTAGCCTATGCCTAAAATGGTGAAAGGACTAAGCCACCACGCATGATAGTTGAAGGGAAGGGAAGGGTATTTCTCCTTCAACCACATGAATGCGAGCGACTTGATTTTGTCTACAACATTAGGAATTGAGCTCTGCTTGCCGTTAAATAACCTGTTATTACGTTCTTTCCAAATTTCCCACGTGGTTGCATACCAGATAGCATGTAAAATTGCACCACGGGCTTTCACGTTACCACCATCTAAGAAGAACTGATGAAAATGGTCGACCACACCAAGGGGAATGGCTGTTGAGACGCCGAGCCACCTGAATAATAAATACCAAACCGCACCAAACATAGGACAGTGTAAAAACAAATGACTGCTAGTTTCGACTGTGTTACAACCAGCTATACACAACCGAGAATCAAAAGGAATCACACCACGACGGAGGAGATTATCTTTCGTTGGTAGCCTATCACGAAACAGCCGCCACGCAAACAGGACAACCTTGAGAGGAATATGTTTATTCCAAAGAGATGACATCGGCACCGTACCAGGTCCAGACGGATGCGAAGCTTGCACTTTATAAGCACTACGGACGGAAAAAACATGAGATGTTTCCAACTTCCAATGCCAAGTATCTAATTTATCAACCTGTAAAGACACACTTTGAAGTAAAAAGGTTAAATCCCTCACCCCCTCCTCTTCCCACTTTGAAGATGTTTCCAACTTCCTACAAAAATTTTAAAGTAGATTTTTCTACTGTTGCCAATTATGAACGAGAGTTCAAGATTTTTAGACTATCCACAAAAGAGCATCTCAAATTGGGTGCTTAAATAGGTTATCTGGGTCCCTATCATTAATTTTACGGTAATACTAAATAAACACCAATTTTATCCAACACAGCACCTCAAAATAAATTATTAAATTAGTCCCACAAATAATTCTATATCATTACATTTCAACAAAATTTATTAAGATTTATTAAATAGGACCCGCGAAAAATGAAGAGAGGGGGGTGCTTCCATACCCACCCAGTGGCGGAGCCAGAAAAAAAAGCTCGAGTGGGCCACTAAATTTAACCGTTGAAAAATTGTTTAAAGTCGCGCAAAATAGACCTATGATTGAATTATTTAAATTTTTCGGGTGGGCCACTACACCACTTTGCGGGAATTTGAATCAGCCGAAACTTAAAAGTGACACAATATTGTAAAAATCTCGCAAAATAGACCCATGGTCGTTAATTTTTTTTATTTTTTCGGGTGGGCCGTGGTCCACCCTAGCCCATGAAGAGCTCCGCCACTGTAGCCACCCTTCTCCATAGACACTCATATATTTTACTCCACAATAAGAATGCCTATTTAATGTGGTGCTAAATAGGTTAAACACCTACCATTATAGATGGTCTTACTCCCTCCTAACACTTGCTAGTTGCCTCACACCCAAAGTATTAGCAATCAACCCATAATTATCAGTTGAGACATTTCAATTGCAAAAAATATCATATTTTTGTCCGGAGTCCAGCAGACGTTGCTTCATAAATAAAGAGGGTATTCTTCATGACTAGAGACTTGTTTAAGAGCTAGCTCTAAAGAAAATGAAAGAAACATGGGCAACACAAGAAATAAATACATCTTAAAATTCAAAAGAAAAAAAAAACTTATATTTAAGATTAAAAAAACTATGAAATACTCTTATAAGTGTCATTTTAAAATATCAATGTATCATTTATTATTAATATATTTTTATTTATTGCATTACACTTCACTTAACTACTCTGTTAACTAGTAGTATCATTAATAAAAGTATTTTAGTAGTAAATTATATTAATTTTATCATTGAAATCAGCTCAAAGAATCATTTTCTTTAGAACCTCACACAACGCAACAATTAAAATGAGTCATAAACTCTCTGATCACTATTATAAACAAAAATCAACATTTTATATTCATTTATTAAATGATATATGTGGTCTATAATAAAGATCATATACATTATTAATTGAATAAATCTAAAATATAGTTTTTTTTTTTATAATGGTGGTCCAAAGGTGTACGGATTAACTAATAAGAATACTTTTATGAAATTCCAAAATTCTTTCATTTTATTTTAGTTTTGGCTTAATTGCAAATTTGATCCTTGGAAATATACTCCCTCCGTTCCTTACAGGTGAGGTGATTGGCATTGTACTATGCTCCTTTTTATAATCAAATTTAGCCAACTACACACTTACGGAAATCAGTTAAAGTTATTTTTTTATTTAACAAAAAGCACACAAACATTTACAAAAACACACTCAATGACATTTCCACCATTCAACTACTAGTACTCCACTTAAGTGAAGTGGTATTGGAAAGTCAAATGATAATTTAACGAAGGCTTTATGTTGAGGTTCGTTTTTATTTTCTTCTTATAATAATGAATTGAGGGAGTATGATTCTTGTGTCTTTCCTCCATGCATGCTTGAGCTAGATTTAGCTAGTACAACATTATCGAAGATCAAGATTAATGACCAAGAGCGTAGGGGCGGACTTAAACTTTTGATATTGGTTTGCCTAAAATATCAAAGAAACTATATATATATATATATATATATATATATATATATATATATATTAACAAAGCGAATTAGTTACACATGAAGCACATAGTGTTGAACCCAGGACGCGGTGATAGTAAAAGAGCTTTCTACCGCTATGTCAAGTAAGAATACATTTTTTGAGGGAAACGAAATAAGAATACATGAAACAAAATACAACATATATTGTATATAATGCATTATTTAAGTCTAGTATATGAAGAAAAAAAAATTGAATAATAATCTAGTGTTGTTACAGCTACACTATGCCTTATGGTGGGTTCGCCTCTGCAAGAGCGTTTAAATGAGATGATGCGGATCTCTTCTAATTTAATCAAGGTTTTGGGTTCAAAATATAGCCTTGAACATGTAACGTTAAATTTTTTAGAAAGAATTTGTCGCTTATTTGGGTCACACGAAGCTCGAAAGAGTAGTCTTTACAATTGCGATTAATTATATATCTTAACCATTGATAATGTGAGGATCAATAAATCCTACAAATGAAATATGATTGGGCTATGGTATGTAGTATGTACGAGTGGTGCAAATGGTTAAGAAGCAAGTGGTTTAGTGGCTTCTGAAATTGCGGTCCCATGCCTTGACCTTAGGGTATCACAATTGCTAAGCAAGTACATGAAGATAGCTGCCAATTCTTCACCAAAGACAACGACCCACGTTACATTTTTCTCTCTTCTATTTCTTGTAATAAAAGAAATTTTGTTAAGCATAATTAATTTTTTTGTCTTTTGAAATGTTAGTTGTCCTGGACCAAAAAAAAAAGTTAATTGTCTAAAATAACTTTTATGGATTTTTTTTTTTAACCTACTTGAGTTGGCCTAGTGGTATAGGCTTGAGATTTGGGAGTGTATTTCACCTTAAGGTCTCAGATTCGATTCTCTCTGGTGTCAATTTGAGGGGGTTACTTTAACTTCTTCAAAAAAAAACTTGTATGGATTTTTTTATGTCTTTTAAAATGTTAATTGTCCTGGAACAAAAAAAAAAGTTAATTGTCTAAACTAACTTATAAATAATGTTATTACAAAATAAAAATTTTGATATTTGAAAAATATTTTAAGAATGATAGCATTACATATATTTTCTCTCAAAAATAAAATTACATATATTTAAAATTAATTTTTATTTATTTCAGCAGTATTAACATTATTTATATTTGAAATTATTACACACACACACTTATTACTTTTGATAACATTACTTACATTTTACATATACCACCCTCAGTTATCTTTATCTATTATCCTATTCTATTAATTTCTCTCAATTATTGACAAATCAATAATTAATATTAATTAAACTTATAAAACGACAATAAATTAGAAAACTATTTTCTTTTCTTTCTCAAACAAAAAATAGAAAAACACAATTTTCTTTTAAATGTAACATTTAAAAAGAACAAGGGAGTAGCAATTAAACCAATGCTATAATAACAATTGGCCCTTCACTATAATAAGGGCCGGCCATGAGGGGGTGCAAACAATGGGGGTCTCAAAAAAAAAATTGTTGCATGAGGCCCAAATATGAAATATATATTTGTAATGTCCGAGCGGTAGTGCCGAGTTGAAGCATGCCTTAGGTCATCGGTTTGACCCTTGTTTTTTACTTTTTTTTTCATCATAATTGTTTCTTCAGTTTAATATTAATTTTAAAAAAAAAAACTCAATGGGACTCGAACCCAAGAATCAACATTGGCATACAACATAAACTAACAATAGGTCATAGACACTTATGTGCTTCAATGGTCAAAATACCAAAGTATATAATATTAAATAACCAAGAAAATTTTAATTATATATTTTAATGTTTTTTATGTATGGATTTATTTTTGTATTTGTTACAATGATGATTATTTTTATGTTTACAAATGTTTTTTTTTTCAATTTAAATAGTTGTATTTTTATTTTATTAGGGGCCTATTTTATTATGAGAGTTGGGTCTCCAATTTGATAGGAACGACCCTAACTATAATGATCTACCATATTAGTCTAATCATAATGGCTATTGGAAATTATGTCTCCAGACATCAGGGGATATGTCTGATTGGAGAAGAAAACACATTTTACACCACTTTAAATATAAGATCTCCAATTATTATTTTTCAAACCCTGGCATGGTGGTATTGACTTTGGATCTGAGAGTGTGCTCCTCCACGAAATCTCATGTTCATGGCTAATTTTGTTTCTTCAAAAAACCATATCACATGTTTAAGTCACATGACAACAAATTCAATATTACATGTTTTGGTAAAAAAAATGTAGAATAAAATCATAGGCCTAAACCATAATGTAAACCAATTTTAGAGCTAATTACCCGTAGTGATTGAGAATTCAATTCTAGATCTTTATTTGTAAATATTAGCCACACTTTTTAGCACTGATCCGGGGTAGATCAGTACTTAAAAATCGTCTAAAACACTAACGATAATTTGTCATTACTTAAAAGTAGAAATTCATTATCCTCTTTATGTAGTAAGATCTAGGAGAGTAACTTGACTATTGTCAGTTTGACAAAAAGAAAAGAAAATAAATATGTATGTCTTATTCTACTCACATTTGTTCTCTTATTTTTTGTTATATCAACACCAATTAAGTCACTTTCCGTCCAATGAAGAGGACTGACAAAAAAGAAAAGAAAATAAATATGTATGTCCTAAAATTCTACTTATTTGTTCTCTTATTTTTTGTTATATCAACACCAATCAAGTCACTCTCCAAGTCTCCGTCCAATGAAGAGGACCATGAGCTTCTTCAAACAAAACCATCAGTTGTCATTTCAAGTACCAGACCACATTGGACCACTATCACTCCACCATGTTAAAAATCACCATGTGAAAAATGCAAGTTTATGTGAAAATTATTGACAAAAATGTAGAATTAAGAAAAATGTGTTTTACTGGGTCCACTCTTGAAAATACACATTAGTGGAAGCACTAACTTTACAACCTCGTCAATGTGCATGATAGAGTAATCTCTAATGTGTCACATCTTAAAAAATATCAAAGCATCAATTATGGTAAAGAATGGACCAATTAAGAGATGAACACAAGAAAATGACATGAGTTGCTTTAATTCCATTCAATAATAATCACTCAATTTTTTGAGGTTGAGAAAAATTACATTATTACTTCCATGAAGACATAACTTCCTCCATCAAGAATAAACAATTTACACAAATCTTTATCTTCAATGAAGAACACACTACATATACCTTTTGCTTAATGTTCAAGCTTCAATCAATGAGTAGCACCAAGTTACACTCCAAATTGTCAAGCACCTCTTTCCCTTTTCTTATGAAGAATATTTCACTCTTAATATTTATAGGACTCAATCAGAGTTCAAGCTCACACAATTTTCAAAGATTATGAAACTGTGTCAGGTCATGCCATATAAATTATGTGGCTTCTTTCTTGTTTTACAAGAGGAAAAAAATAAATATTAAATATTTATTTTGATGTAGAAGAGCCACTAAGGTTAGGGTCTGTTTGATAGTAAACAATATCACCAGTGTCACTGACAAAATGGTCTTTTTTCATGCTTTTTATTAAATCTCCAATGAGGTGAAATGGTATAGGAGTAGATTTCTTTGGCTCTCTGTAATATCTTCCAAGAACTGGTTTAGCTGCCTCAGTCTACAAGAGGAAAGAAATTCAAATTCATAAGAATTACCATTCAATTATTCATTCATCAAGAATAGTGTAAAGAGGTATTTAGATTCTCTGCAGTTACGCACACATTTGACACAGTCACACGATCTTAACCGTTGGTTTAAGATCAGACGGTTTACATTATGATTTTTGTAAATCAAATCCAAAAACAAAGTTGAACTATGGGCCCGTCTAATCTTGAATTAGTGGTCTAAATCAATGATTGCGTGAATGCATAGAATCCAAACATGGCCTCCAGTCTTGAATATAAGTAAAAATATGCAGGCATAACTGGCAGTCTTAAATATCATCAAATTGAACAACTTTCATTCTATTTAATGTTGTCATACCTAAAATACATTCAATAAATATACTACTTTTGTCCCTAATTATAAGCTTCTATTGTTATTTTCATATATATCATGAAAATATGTAGCGTATTTAATGTGACTATTTTGTGTATGGATGTTCCGAAAATACTCTTTTGTGTATATGTGCCCAACTTTTATTTTTATCTCCCAAGATAAATTAATAGTATTTTTTGACAAAAAATAAATTAATAGTATTAATGACGGGTATATTTGAAAAAAATATAATAAATATATTTAGTTTTGCTTATAATCATAAATATATTTAGTTTTGCTTATAATCAAGCGGACGGATACGGAGTATGTGAAAAGAAAAACTCACAGCTTCTATTAAGTGGTAGTGTGGGATTTGAGGAAATAAGTGATGAATGACATGAGTTCCAATGTCATGATGGATGTTATTTATCAATCCATAGTCGCGATCAAGAGTTGTAAGTCCACCTCTAAGGTAGCTCCATTCCTGTCCATACAAAATGAGAGATAAAGCTGAGAAACAAGACAATTTTGAAAACTTCCAATTCCACATAAACAAGAAATAAACTTTCTAAAGAAAAATTTAATTTTACTGAAAAACTCCAATTGCTTCTAAATTTATTTACAAATGAGGAAAGGCTTGGTTTTTTCTTTCTATCAGCTAAAAATAGATTAAAATAAAGCAAAAATAACAAAAATTTGATGAGAGAATTTATTAGGAAAAGAAGGGAGAATGATACCTGTCCACGATACCATGGTAATTTGTCTTCATGGCCATGGTGATGCAAATAGGTCACCAAATCCAACCACATGACAAAAAGCTTCAATTCCAAGTTATATCAAATTAGTACTTCATTTTGAATAAAAATGAGTTAAAAAAGTGGCCAATTCATGGTTAGAAAAAGTGATGGAGTGGAATTTACCACATAAGGAATGCCATAAAGCTTGAGTAATTGAATTGGACCCATTACAAATCCTAAGCCTACAAGCAAAGCAGCCATAGCTGTCCAACAAACTGTTGAGGTAATAACGTCTTTTCTTTCATTTGCCACAAACAAGTCACTGTTTGGATCAAAGTGAGAACCTTTCTTCCCAGGACTCCTGCTCCACTGAATTCAAACACCGTCATAAGATAAGATTAACAACAAATGTAAAATTCTATGTAGACAAGCACAGACACTTGAGATGGAATGTGTGTCCGAGTGTTCAACACTGACACTTGTAATTGCATGTAATCACTTCTATTTTCTAAAACTATTTTCAGTGTTTACATGTCGGTGTCATGTCTGGTGTTTGTGCTTCATAGATCAATTCATAGACCATCACTAATAGCAAAACATGTTCAAATTCTGGTAAAATAGTTAGGTATAACAACTTACAAGGTAGAAAGGATATGCAAGCATTGGAAAAGGTATTGTAAATCTTAACATTTTTGTTGATTTGTCCAAGGTCTTGAAGATTCTCTCTGGCAACTGCAAGATTTGGAATTAAATGTAATGGATTAGAAACTCTGAATTTTGAAAGTCAATGATGTCAATCTCAAATAGCAGAAAATAGAGGTTAGTTCAAATTCCGCTACACACTAGTGCTATAGTCCACTATTTCACAACATTTTTAATAGCAATTTGTTTAAATCCCACTACACTATAGCACTATAGAACCACTTTAGCCGTTATTTATAAACTCTAATCAACGATAAAGTTTCTTATATGAAATGATGGACAAAAACATATTCGCCATAAACTAGAACAGTGATTATAAGCTTACCGGGTGCCAAGACTCGTCATTCTCAACATGACCATGGTTTTGATGATGTGTTCTATGACTAATTCTCCTGCACAATTCAAAAAACTCACTTTCAAAACTTGGATAGAAAACAATGCAGATTAAGATGATAATAAAGTATAACAAGACTAGAAAAACAGCTATTCCTACATAAACATACCATCCATGATATGGTACTAGGATTGAAGAATGCAGCAAATGCCCCGCAACGCTATTCAACTTGGGATTGTTTGAAAAGCTTCCGTGACCACTAAAATATCCAAAACACCAGACATAATTATTAATTATCATAACATAAACCGGTAAACAAAAAAAATACTAACATAACTGATATATTCCCCGACCCCTGCATATAATATGCATTATCCCTACCAACTGAGTTAAGCTCAGGGGGATACATAACTGATATATTAACATCTTCCTATCAGGAAAAAAAAAATCATCAAAACTTAAAAACTACAACTTTGTCACTATGAAAGAAAAAAAACCAACAAATAATAATTGAACAAAAATTAACATTAAAGGTTAAATATAACAGAGAGACTAAATTGGCTATTAGTATTCATAACAACCAATCATGACCAAGAATAAAGACAGCTCAAAACTTCAACCATACTTATCAATTATCATAACAAACTTAAAGAGTCAAACTTTGCCACCAAGAAAAAATACCATCCAATAATAATAATTGAACAAAAATCAACATTAAAAGTTTTAAAGAAAAAACAACCAAATTGGTTGAATCAATAGTAACTGAACTGAAAATCAATATTAAAGGTTAAAAAAACAAAAAACAAAAACAAAAACAAAAAAAAGATGAATTACCAATCATGACCAAGAACAAAGAGAGCCCAAAACATGGTTCCTTGAGCAGCCCAATAAAGTGGCCAAACAAACATACTATTAACATAAGCAGCAGCAACAGCCAAACCAAAAACCACAACAACATCCCTAACAACATAGCTCATAGATTTCCAAGGATCCTTAACCCAACAATGTTTAGGTATAGCTGCTCTTATATCACCTAATGTAAAAGGTGGTGGTGCACCAGGGTCAAAATTTGGAAATTCCTGAACTACCCCTCCTCCCTTTTCTTCTTCTTCCTCTGCAACCCTTGAAGGAGCACTCACTCTTAATTCCCATGTTTTTGGTTTAAACCTTAGATCTGAAGATACCCTTTTGGTTGGTTTGCTTAAAAATCTAATCTTTGATGGTTTTTGAAATGAAATTGTGTTTGTTCTTGGTTTAGGGTACAATGATGGAAGTGGTCTTAAGCCACATTCTGATAAAAACATTGTTGCCATTGGTGAGTGAGTGAACCTAAAGGATGAAAGGAAGAAGCTTTTTGTGGAGGGTAGTGTTGGATTTGGTTCTAAAGTTGTTAACTTTTTGATAGTCCCTTAAAAGGGTAGAAAGGTAAATCGGAAATATGTGAACCAAAATTGAAGGATTGAATAAAAGCAATAATTTTGAGAAATTTAAGATATAGTAGAAACAATCTAGGTGTGTTTGAATGAGAGCCGCAGGTTTGTGTTGTGACAGTACTTGTTCCTAACCTCAACTTGTTGTTTGTGAAATCTGACAGAAAAAATCTAAACAAAAGGGTTAAGGAGTGAATGAGATTGAATTTGAAGGGAGAAGAAAAGGGTGTGTCGTACTCGTACGTAGTTCATGTTGTGGCCTTGGAGATTATATACACGCATGGGATGTGTAGGGTGTAGGGTGGAGGCGTAGGAGTAATTGGACCATGTTGTTGTGTGTGAGATAGATCCCGCCTATTGTTCAATTATTATATTTTTTTAAGGAAAATTGTTCAATTATTATCTATAAACTCCACATCCGGCTTAATGATCGATTAATCTGGACGTTTGATCTAAGTGTCTACTTGCAAAGCTCATATGTAAGGAATATCTCACATAAATTGGTGTCAGAAGGATTTGAATTTGAAATCTTAAGACGAACACAAATTAAGATTTCAAACATAAGGAATACTAGCAACACACTTTTTAACACACACTTTTTGATTGGTTAAAATTCACATGATCTCACCAAATCATGTGTGACCCATATAAAATTGGCGGAACACATGTAAATTTTAACCAATTAAAAAAGTGTGTTGAAAAATATGCGATGATAGCATATCTCCTCAAACAAAACACACACAAAAAAAAAAAAACATCTCCTTAAACATATATCATCGTACCAATCCATGTAGGTTACCTGTTGCTCGATATAAATTATACATATGGTGTGCCACAAGTGTTACATGTTCTCTTTTATTTATTGACAACAAAAAAGAAAAAGAAAAAAGTCAACAACAATAAAACATATGTTAAAAGCTTCCTTTCGTAATAAATAAGAAAACTAAGATAAACTATTTTCACCGGTCTTATTTACAAGAGACATCTGGATCAGCAAATATTTATGTATTTAGTTTAAATTTTGAATAAGATACATCAATTTATGTTGATCTAAATGTCTCTTATAAAAAGAATCATGTGTAACATCATATTTCATTGGCTAGAGTGCACTTCCCCCCTCCATAAGTTTCAAAAAGTTGCAATTTTATTCCCCAATGTGCAAAAACTATAATTTTAACCCCCTAGGATTTACCCCTTTGCATATTTGGTCCTCTTTTGGCCAATTTTGACCGGTCAATATCTACGTGGTGTGTGTAATTATTGAATTAAAAAACCATATATTTTAATTAAATAAATTTTAAAAAAAAAACAAAACAATACATATTCCACATTCTTCATCTCTTTCAATCGAAACCTAGAGAGAGAAAAAAAACCTTTCAATCTTCAATTTTCATGTCTTCATAACATCATCGTGGAAAGGGTAATTAGTTTCAAATGTATAGGTTGCTGAAGTGGTTGTAAGTACAGTTAAGTTACGAGAACATTCATAAGCAAAATCGTAACGTCACACAAAAAAAACCTTTATTGAAGCATAGATTAGGATTCAACTTTATATTGCTGCTAGTTGGAAAAGGAATACAATTTTGTGCCTTTTGAATTTTTTTTTTGTTGAAGATTGTTATGATAACATGAAAATTGAAGATTGAAGTTTTTTTTTTTTTTTTTCTGGGTTTAGATTGGAAGAGATGAAGAATGATGAATATGTATTGTTTTGGGTTTGTTTTTTTTTAATATTTATTTTATTTATTTAATTTAAAAAATGATTATATGGTTTTTTTAATTCAATAATTACACGCATGACGTGCCACGTAGACATTGACCGGTTAAAATTGGCCAAAAAGACCAAAGATGCAAAATGACTAAATCTTAGGGGGTCAAAATTGTAGTTTTTGTACATAAATGACCAAAATCGCAACTTTTTGAAACTTACGGGGGAAGGGCACTTTAGCCTATTTTATCATAATTTAATTGTTGATGAGCTAATAGATATGACAAGTGATTGATTCATTTTTTGTCTATTTATATTTCTAATTATTTTGTAGAATTTATTATCAGACGAGTTAATGTAGTGGCTCATCAACTACTCCCTCCGTCTCACAATAATTGTATCTTTAACATTTTTTTTTCCCAAAATAATTGTCACTTTAGAATACCAATGTAGCATTTATTGTTTTTTCCATTATTATACCCGTACTTATCGAATTTATCCAACTTAATTACTCTACTAACTACAATTAATAAGGGTATTTTAGTAAATGATATTAATATTACCATTATGGGTGAGAATAGGCCAGGCCATGCCTTGATAGGCCTGAGCCTGACATACAAATTTTTTTACAAGCCTGAGCTAGGCCATAGGCCGTTTTTCTTGGCCTGACCTGACCTATTTAAAAGCGTAGCCTGGTCTGAAAGCCTACTACCAAGCCTATTTTACATTAAGGTCATCAAATTGTTTATTTGACCTATTAAATAGACTAAACAAACCTTAAAGCCTACTTAAAAGTCTATTTCACTCCAAGCAAATTTTAACAACATTAAAGCCTACTTAAAAGCCTATTACAACAAAGCCTATTACGAGACTGATGGGTAGAGAAAAACATGTTTCTATTTTTAATATATGCAATTATTTTAATATAAAAAAATAATTTTTAATAAATATGTATTAATAGGTCGGCCTATCAAGATTAACAAGCTTTTCTGGAAGCCTAAGTCTGACCTATTTAACTAAACAAGCTTTTTAAAAAGCCTAAGCCTCTCAACTAAACAGGTCAGGTCATGTCATAGCAGGCCGGCCTGGCCTATTCCCAACCCTAATTACCATTAAAATCAATACAATTAATCATTTTCTTAATAATCGTGCACAAACTTTAAACAACTATAATTTAGAGACGGAGGGAGGGAGTATCTCGAATGCCTGCATATACGACTTATGCTCGTGATTTTTATGTTATACTTAATGTAGCTCAAAAATAAGTATGGATATTTTATTAAGGACTTGAGTGATATTATAATGTTCTACAAAGTTAATTATAATCTTAAGTTTGAAATAGTTTGTCATTGGTTGATAAAGTTTTTTCCATATTAAAAGTGATAGAAATAATGTAGAATAACAATGGGATTAAAATGTTGAGATTAAACTTCATCAATCATTTTCTAAGTATCCATATAATTAGATACACATATTCATAGCTAATATCACTATCATCATCGTTTCTATTCAAAAGTGATTAATTCATTAATATGATATATCAAGTTTCTTTCTCACAGTATCCCCACAATTTTCTCTTTTTTTTTATGTTCATGTGAGTTTAACTTAATTAGTATGGACATTATATTATATATGCAAGGGTTGGGGTTTGAACCTCATATACCTCACTTATTCACCTTAAAAAATAAGTGAATTTCTCGCCACTTGACTGTTTGACAAAAAAAAAAAACACACATTTAATGATTAATATTTTTATGCATTTTCATTATAGTCAATCTACATTTTCGGAAGCAGGAAAATACTCATAGTATATGTTGAAATAGCTTGTAATACAAATTTTATCACCACCTCATGATGCCCCGCTCTTGACAAACACCTGCTCCTCCATAAGTTTATTCTGTTCCAAATTCGATCATTAATGTAACCAAAAAGAGCTTGCTTATTTCTCCAGATCATGAATGGCAATCCCAAGAATTTACCTATTCTAAGTATTGCTTGCACACCGAGAATGTGTGTGATAGCTGCTTGTATTTGTTCTTCTACCGTCGTACTATAATAAATCTTAGACTTGTGAAGGCTTATATCTTAACTTGGTGTAGCTTCATAAGTTGTCATAGTGTTTTTAATGACTTTTGCCTCGACTTCGGTTTCTCTGAAAAATAGAAAACAAACATCGGTGGATTATCACAAAGACGAATGCCGTGTGAATCACCCTCCTCTCAGCTTGTCTGATAAGCGCTGAAAAGCCTTCTGCACAAAGATAAAAAGATATGGAAAGAGCAGGAATAATCAGACCAACCTAGATATTATTTACTATCACAAAGTATTCCACATATTTAACACACATAAGAATTTAGCGAACCAACTTTGGTGCAAAACCCATTTTTAACATCATCTTTTTCAGATACACCTAAGCAATCTGAATGTAAGCCTTGTTGATATCCAAATAGAGCATTGCATTGTTGTTGCTCTTGTGCCTATCAATTTTCATATGATGGACGATCTCGAATGGGATCATTGCATTGTCCAATATCGACATTTTGGATATAAACGCAAATTGGTTGTCATACATGCATTTGTGATGGACGCGCTTCAACGTATTAGCGAGCACTTTTTAGAACAACCTGTGTAGCACATTACATAATGCAATTGGTCTCCAGACCTTCATCATCTTCTGTTGTTGGCCTTTTGAGACGAGGGCAATGTTGGATGTGTTCAACGCGGGAGGAAATTGGTTCTCAGTCAACCAATGACAACATTCTTGACATATATCTGCATTGTATATGCTCCAAAATTGCTGGTAAAATCCATGACTAAAACCTTATGGTTTGGAGCATTTATCATGATGCATAGAAAAACATGGCATCTTTGAATTCTTGAATATGAAACGGAGCAGTTAGTTCCATATTGTCATTATCATCAATTACTGATGTGAGAGCATCCATAATCGACCTATACACATTGTCTTGCTCATGGAATAATTCTTCAAAATACTCTCGAGCTAATTAACACATACTTGTATCACCTGTTATTCTATCAGTTTCCAAGGATGTTATATGATTTACCTTCTTACACATTGTAACAGACACGTGGAAAATTTATGTGTTGAGGTCACCATCCTGATACTAGTGGGCTTTAGCTCATTGCCTCCAATATTTATCATCTTGAAAAAACAACTAGTTAATTCTCTATCAAGAGAAGCGAGTTGTTGAGGGTCACATGAATTACCTTGATTACGATATAAATTTAGCGTTTTGTGACATTCTTCAATATATACTTTTAACTTGTTACAATTGTTCTTACTCCAAGATAACAAAACATTTGCGCATACCGAATAATGAAATTTATTCTACCAGCTTTCCTTAACAACATCTCTGAATCTGCTTTTGTTAACAACAACTCTAAATTCGGGTTCAACACTCCATGAATTCTCATATTTGGAACCTGGTTCAAGATTCAATAAGATAAGATAGTGATAAGATCTAAGAGCTGCCAAATTTTCCAATTGTGTATTTGGGAAGACCGCATGCCACCCTTCATTCATAAGTGTCTTGTCCAAGCGTTCCTCAACTGCTTTACAGGTGCCAATACTCTTGAATCATGTGTACTAATAGCCAGCCAAAGTCACACATGTTAAGTCAGAATCTAACATTGCTTGGCAAAACCCATTAATTTACCCCATTCTCATTCAACCCTTCCAGTTTTTTCTCACAGTCAGACATAATGTCGTGAAATCACCACGAATACACCATGGTAACTAGACATCCTTTGCGAGAGTTCAAAGAAAATTCAAGAGTCTTTGCAGCGTCCCTATTCTAGGAACCCATATAACCCATAAATTGCCAAGGGCCCTGAATTGGATCATCAACACGAGCATTAATATGATTAGAAGAATAATTTAGAATATAACAATTAAAGGAATTTCTCCAAAATCGAGCATTAATATGATTAGAAGAATAGTTTAGAATAGAACAATTAAAGGAATTTCTCCAAAATCGAGCAATACCACCACTTCTGCCATTACTACTAACCGCAAGACAACAATCAAAACCAAACATACAACGAAAAGCTTCACTTTTATTTGTGTCTCAGAAAGAAATAAAGCATCTAACTTAATGCCGAACTAGGTACTCAAGCTTTGGAATAAAATAAAACTTCTCACAAGGGCGACGACGAAAGCTCTAAACCCTAGGATCGCGACTTCATGGCGACAAATATATCATGTATCACCTTTATATATAGATATAAATATATGACCGTAGATTTAACAAATAATCGTTAAATTATTGAACAACACAATCACACCCCCATATATATTTTTTGGTTAAATATGTTTTTGGTCTCTTTAAATATACTAATTTTTTGTTTTAGTCCTTCTAATTTTTTCCTTCAATTTTTAGTCCCTATAAAATTTTCAATCACTACTTTTGGTCCTATTTTTAACTTAATTTTTGTATTTTTTAATGAAATTGTGCAGAAATGTGTAAAATATTCTTAAAAAAATTGCCAAGAAAATTTAGATTTTTTTAACAAAACACAAATTAAATATGATTTTTTAAGCTTAAAAAAGTATAAAAATTCATGTTTTGTGAAAAAATTCTAATTTTTTTTAGGAGATTTTTATAATATTATGAATTTTTATGCAAAATTTTATTCGAAAATATGAATTCTACATATGAGTTTACTTTATATTTCAAAAAAAAAAATGAGTTTACTTTAAAAGATGAACTAAAATTGAAGACGGAAAATTTTCGCGGGACTAGAAGTTGATTTTTTTTTTTAGAAAAACTAAAATGAAAAGTTGATATATTTATAGAGATAAAAAACATATTTAACTCTATTTTTTAATATGTAACAAACTTATTCTAAAACAAATAAAATAAAGATAAAACACCAAAACAAATTTTTGGATAAAAGATTATAAATATATATATGGAACCAAATAAGTATTTACTCAAGTAGTATAACTTTGAGCTTCAAATTCTCGAAAAAACTCTCCCATCAAATTCTTCACCCAAAACTCTCTCTTTCTCTCTCTGCAACAATGGATCGCACGCAAATCCTTCTCGTTGGTTTACCACTCTTCCTATTCTTCTCAGACATCATCAACCTTTTCTCTCCTTCACCGCCTCCCAAACCATCTCGTCACAATCACGTTCACCCAATTTCTCAACCTCAACAACCGCATCTTCAACAACCCCTTGATTTTCCCATACAGGTTTTTCAATTTTCCAAAACAACCCTTTTTTTATTTTTCGTTCTTAATGCTTAAATTTCACTTTTTTTTTTTATTATTTATCTGAATTTTATTTTATTTTTTCAATTTTGGTTTTTTATGTGGATTATGTGATTGTATTAATGCAGAAACAAAGTGGAATTGACCCAATTGGGGTTGGTCCAATTGGTGTTGGCAACACTGTTAGCATTGACTTTTGCACTTCATGTTCTTACAAGTATGTTACTTTATCTATAGTTATTTTGATTTTGGTTTAATTCTTTAATTAAGTTCAAGGTTTCTTTATGTAATATATGTGAGTTTACTTGGTATTGTTTGAAATTTCAATGATGACGAACGTCGTCTTTTGGAAGTAGAATGTTAGGATTTTTCAAGCTATCACTAAGAAAACTATGAAATTAGGGTTCTTAACTAAAAATATGAAATTAGAAGAGTCATTATTCTTTTAGGGTGTGTTTTGCAAGTTGGTTTTTGGAGGGGAGGGCTTTGGAGAGATAAGTCTATATTTTCATATATATTTGATATTTTAAAAAAATTAAAAGAACAACATGTTGTTATATGCTCATGTATCATGTTCTTTTAATTTTTTTAAATTATCAAAAATTTATTAAAATATAGACTTAGCCCTCCAAAATCCAACTCACAAACACACCCTTAGCCTCTATGATCCTATCAGGGGTCTTTTAGGCATATTCTATTAGTTTGTTTGGTAGCATTTTTATTGTGTGGCACTGTGGCTGATGTAGTTATCTTACCATATGTATGCATCAACTTATATAAGCATCATATAGTCTCATCTCTCATGTTTAGGCAACCAACATGAGTGAAGAATGTATTTAATTTTCTTAGATAGTTTCTATTCTTTCTCTTTCTTAATTTAGAATCTCTAATCTCTAATTTTCATAGTGCCATAGTTGTAGCTTGTTTAGGGACCTATCTCAAAAGCTCGCGGTTCTCAATGTCTTTGCGGATGAGACGATAACTTAATTATTACCAGTTCTACAAAAACAAGGGAAAACTTATATATGTTTTCTTGTTTTTGTCAAACTAATTCCAACCATATCATAATCTCAGCCCTTAAGATCGAAGAGGACTGTAAGCTTCTACTTCTAAGAGGTGTTAAATCGCCGTTTGAGTTTTTAGTGATTTTTAAATACTGGTTCATCATAGACATAGAACCTGCTGGAAAAATTCTGTAATATTACTATTATTTTGGTATTGAAAAGGAACTGAAGGAGAAAGAAAAGGAAACAAGAGCAAAAGTCAAAACCAGATGATTAAAAACATTACTTCTTGTGTGGATTCTACATTAATTCAAACAAGTTGTGCATATCTGAATAGTATCTAGTATTAATTATTTGTCAAAGATGTGTTTGATTTGAACGAGTTTATTCTGGTTTATGTTACGACATAAGTGATTATGTAAATATTTGAAAGAGCTTTAATAATAGGTTGTAATTTGTCTACAAGTTTTTCAAGTTACTATCATAAGCTCCTCGTGATAGTTTATAGAAATAGCTTATATAGAGTTTATACTCATTACATAGTATCAACTTTTATATTAGTTCTTGTATGACGAGTTCTCATCAAATAAGCTCATTAAGCTGTTTATCTAAACTCACTCCAAATGAGGCACAACATCTATTGGCATTCTATTATCTCGGTCTCTCTTTGAGTCAGGTCTTGTTAGCCGATGGTTATTTATACTAATAGATGTAAAATATGTTTTTGATTTTCTGTTAGGAAAAACATTAATGACCCAACTACTAGGTCCTTGCAAGTCTACCATGTGAAGAAGTTTAGGAATATAGATAAATAGAAATTAATTATACTTTTGTATAGTTATATTTAGGTTGTTATTTTCTGTTTTTGATCCTTAGATCTAACTGTGTACAAAAAGTCTATAAATAAGACTTTATTCTTTGTTTTAGGGATCTTTTGCAAATTGGTAGTATTGACTGGTTATCTGGTGTTAAGAGAGTATTCTCTCTTGTGTACCTTTTGTTTTAACAATCAATAAATCTCAAGGACGATGGATTCTGTTTCTGCTTGTGCTGTCCAAAGAACCAAACATTTTCATTCTAACATCGTCGAAGTATACTCCTTGCTTTTCATTTTGGAACGTAGTGTCTTTTGCCAAACTGTGCACTCATCCATTGGTCCTATTTAGAAGTTCTGATTTTTGGTCCTAAGTTATGTACATTGGTAGCAACAGTAATCTTTCCATAATTCATAACACCGAGAATTTAGCTAGTATTAGAACTTGTAAGTTTTCAGATTCAGACTAGACTTAGCTTGTCTTAGCTGCATTTTTTCTTAGCTTGTTTCATTTGTAGAGCCCTTATATTTCCAAGTAAGACAAATGCTTGTAAGAACAAACTTTAGTATATCTTGTTTAATTTCCAAGACATTTTCTGCAGGGGAAATGCAGTATCAGTGAAAAACACGCTGGAATCTTTATTTCCTGGGATTAATGTTGTTTTAGCTAACTATCCGCCTCCACTTCCGAAGCGTGCTCTTAGCAAAGTAGTTCCAGTGTTGCAAACTGGAGCTATTATAGCTATAACTGCAGGTGACCAGATATTCCCGAGATTGGGAGTGACACCACCACAATTGTACTATTCCTTGCGTGCCAATAAATTTAGAAGTATTGCTAGCATATGGCTTCTTTCAAACTTTGTTCAATCCTTCCTACAGAGTTCCGGTGCTTTCGAAGTATATTTCAATGGCGAATTGGTAAGTCCCTTGTTAATAGTGGCAATTGATTTAGCGTCATTTTTTTATGATGGTGTTAACAGATAGATCCGTTAAATATAGATTCTATCAAGAAATCAATAAAATTTCTCGATTCAATAGACGCTAAACCAAAAGGGTTGATATGGGGTCCCAGAGAGATATGTAAAAAACATACTCCTAATCCTAAATGGAATGAACTTATAATCATGGAATCGATTTGATCATCAGATTATAAGTTCATAACCTTAGCCCATTCCCTTTTTGGGTGGAACATATCTACTAAATTCTTTAATTCCAGTTAGTAAGATAAGAATTCAACTAAGAA
>Ga0228710_1000189_pt1 | contig 61623 bp, 43 predicted proteins | sample MedpolnodulmetaG_FD_177995 | JGI IMG/M metagenome (GOLD analysis project Ga0228710, IMG submission 177995) | Root nodule microbial communities from Medicago polymorpha collected in Santa Monica, California, United States - pink nodules | ecosystem: Host-associated > Plants > Roots > Nodule... | reverse complement strand
TTTGATTTGTGAAGATTTTGATGGAGCTGTGTCAGCAACCAAATTCGATAAGTTTCACTTGTTCTCTAATTTATTTTTAGCAGTAATTATTTGTTATTAATACTTGAGATGATTCTACGTCATTATTATTCTACAGGGAGAAGCTTTGTTGATGGTGGGAGACATCTTGGTGGCATACATGGTCAAAGAATTGGCAGCCTTTGATCTTGAACCATACATCTTTTTCTGATTCACTCCCTCTATTACCCCTACGTGCCTTGAAAATTGACCAAAACGACATCGTCAACTTGCTTTCTCTAATTGCCGAAGAATTTCTATCAGATTCCAATTCTTTATCTCTGCCAGCGCCGGAGAATCTCCATCGCGATAAAAAGAGGTGCCTAGAAAAAATTCATCAAATCCTACTGAAAACCCATAAAAAAATTAGAAAAAAACCATCAAATCTTACTATAAAGACGATGCTAGGTTGAAGTGTCCCATATCAGCTCCAGTCGCTCCCATTATGATGCCATCAGAGGAAGGTGGCGCCGAGATTACCTCAGATGCTAGAAATCAACAACACAATTCAATACAGAATGAATGGGAAATAGAAGTCTCAATGCGGTTGGGAATATGTTTATTGGTAATAGGATCCGCGTGTATGTTACCAATGCAGTTGTGAGTTGAAATTGAAAGATGTGTTTATTGGGAACAAATGAAATGCGTGGAGATTAACACAGATGCATCTTAACGGCCAGACTAAAATGGAGCCAAAAAATTAGGATCAGGGTTGGCACAATTTGTTAAGAGTGTTATTCATATTAAAAATACGTATGATTTTGGCCAATAGGTAGTAAAAAACAGTACTGTGCTTAAAAAAAGTTGTATTCCATTCCCAAAACAAAACCAGTTTGTTGTGAATTCGGACTCAAATTTCACACTAATACAAACTAGGATGTGTGGAGCAAGGGAAATTAGTAACCACAATCAAAGTGAACACAAACAATAACAACAATAACAACACCTAGATCTAATCTAGGGGAATCAGAGTGAAAAGTACAAAACCACAAGCAAAAGATAAAGAGAGAAGAGAAACACACACCAAAGATTGTTAACCCAGTTCAGTCCAACTTGACCTAGTCTGGGGGAGAGATTGATCTCTCCATTCCACTATCAAAAAGTTCTTACAAAGAGATACAAATAGGTTACAAGAAATTAGCTTGAACAAGCTCACAAAAAATAACCCTAATTTCTACCCATTTTCCCAATCTCACCAAAGAACAAGACACTCAATGTTCTCTACCTCACCCAAGGTGTTTACAATGTTTCCCAGTCCAAAAGAACTCTAATCAAAGACCCTAAACCCTAAAGTTACGTCCTTTGATTTCCCAAGTTTTCCTCTGTTAAAGCGCTCTCTCTCTCTCTCTCTCTCTCCCCCCTTCAAAATCTGCAAAGAAACACTTATATAGCAGTCTTCAGCTGTCAAAATCGTGCCACGTTTTGCCAAATTGTGACACGGTTGGTGCATACGACCCAAGGTACGACCAACCTTATCCTGAAAACGTGCCCAACAAGTCGAAAATCGTGTCACGGTTGGACACCCTGCAAAACATGCTCACAGCATTGCAAAATCGTGACACGCCATCCAAATTGTGTCACGATTGTGAACTTTTCAGAAATCCAAATTGAAGGCAATTTCAACACAGTTAATTGAATTGTTGCTTTTTCTTACCAAAATTTTCCTCCGAAGAAAGGGTTTCTTTGCAATTGAACACTGGCCAAGTTTTATTCAATCTCATTATCCACAAAATAGTCATTAATAGTGATCTGGAAGACTCAAAACATCAATCAATGTTACTTTAGCTTTAATGAATTTAGTATGAATATTGACAAATTCCAAATTTTCAAATGAGACGTGAGAATTTTTTAAGCTTATGAGAAAGAACCAACACAAGACAACAACTTACAACAGGCGGAAACATTTCGAGTAAGGATGATCTCTATTTGTCAAAATAAAATGAGTATGGAATATATAGAGAAATAGACACTAAAAATAGATAGATAGTGGATCCCACCATTAAGTGGATCTTAGGATCACTAACTACTTTGTGACTTTATCTTTTCAAATAAAAGAAATTTGAGAGAATCATAAATAAAGAGTATCCTAACCCGAGTGTTTCAAACCTCAACCACTACTCTTTTACAGTTTTTATGGGATCCCACTTGTGCGACACTTTGACATAATTATTCCAAACTTCAACTGCAATGTGACAAATGACAACCTTATTTTACAATAAAATGAAAAAACATTGTGAATGAGAGAGAAGAAAATATAAAATCCACGTTTCACGTCGTGGTTGTACAATGTCATGTGACATTCCTGCGAGAATGTAACATAAGTGGATCAATTTTCATGTGGAGTCCATATTTTGAGAAATTGAAGAAAGAAGGATGCCTAATCGTACCAATGCAACAAGAGAATTACTCCCTATCTTAAATTATAACTCAATTTAGAAAGAAAAAATTTACGTCATTTTACAATTTCAATAAAATATTAATGTTACCTTTTCTATTTTGCCATTAACTATTTTATTACTTTCTCTTTCATTTATGTTTCTTATACTACACTATTCCGTCATTGTTATAAGCAAAAATCTATATTTTAGATTCATTCAATAAATGATGTATGTCGTCTACAATAAAGACCACGCATCATTAACAGAAGGAATCTAAAATGTAGTTTTTGCTTATAATAGTGATCGAATGATGTATTTATTAAAGACAATTTTGTAAAACAACTTATATAATTTTTTCATATAAAATTAATTACATTTATTATCAAGTGTAAAATGACCAAAACAACTTATAATTTGACAGATGAAATATTATAGTTATTTAAAAGACCCTTAAAAAAATACAATTGTTTGAAAGATATTCTCTTATATATATAAAAAAAAAAAAGTTAAAAGAAAATAATGGACGGTTGATGTCAAATCAAATTTGGTAACCTAAAGCGTAATTACAATTTCCCCCTTCTTCTTCCTCTTCTTCTTCCCGCCACTCGGTGTTAGTTCAGAGAGCAAGATCGTATCGTAGAATGGAGTTCACACTGAGCGATAACTCTCTTAAAACCTTCGCACGATGCATCACGTGCCTCGCACGCATCGGAAACGAGCTCTCAATTCAAGCTTCTTCCTCTCAGGTAACACTCTCTACTTCGTATCACATTTGAATTAGGGTTTTTGAACCACAATTTCAATAATCACTTATTTCGGTGCTTTTGATTTGTTACAGCTTCTTTTCCACACTATCAATTCATCACGTTCTGCATATCAATCCATCAATTTCAAACCTAGCTTCTTTGATGTATTCACAGTTTCTAGTAATCCCGTGCAATGTAGTGTGCTTCTCAAGGTTAGAATGGTCTTTTTGATATTTAGCGCGATTTTAGACCTTGTCTACAAGTGAAAATTCTTACTGATATACTTTGATTAGGCTGTTTGTGCTGTTCTTAGAACACCTATTGCAAATATTGATCATTTGACTGTGAAACTACCGGTTCCGGATGCTCCCAAAGTTCAGTGGATTCTTGATTGCTATAGTGGTAAGTTGCTTTATTTAATAAATTAAATCCACATTCTTTGGTAGTCTACACAGACACCGCACACTATACAGACACGCTGGCACCAATAATTATTTAAAAAATGACATAATTGAATGCGTAATCACATGTGTCTGTGTTCGTGTTGGACACCAGACACGCCTTCGATCATAAGTGTTGGTGCCACTTTGCTTGTAGTTGGTTAATAAGGAAAATATTATAGTACTATCATGGAAGGCTGATCATTTATTTTTTATTTATTTAAAACTCGGTTTCCGATCCAAGGACCGACTAATCCGAGGGGACCAATCCCACCGCCCACTTGCGGGGCCCTTTGTATGGAGTATGGACTTAGCCCACCGAAATTGGCACCAGAGGGAATCGAACCTGAGACCTTTGGAGGAGCAAACTCCAAGATCCCAAGCCAACCACTAGGCCAACCCCAAATGGGTTGGCTGATCATTTAATTAACAGGCTTGATTGTGTAGTTTGTTTTCGAATTGAAGTTTGTGGCCCTTTCTACTTTTTAAATGTTATTGAATCCAACCTGCCTGTAGAATTTAGATATCGATAATATGGCCCTTTTCCTAAGCGGGCTAGGTGTTGGCACTCTTGTTTTTTGATCGGCATTGTATGACATGTCATAACGAGATCCAATATTTTGGCAAGCTAAAGTTACTGAGGGTCTGTTAAAGCCCACGACTCAATGTAAATCGGTCTGGCAATTTTGAAATCTGTCACATGTGAAAGTTTTAATTTTAAAACTGTATAGTAGCAATTTTTTCTTAAAATGATCTCAAGGTCAAGGGTGAGGTCATGTTAAACCATATCTGCACCGGGACATCTAGTAATATCCGGGTTACCATATAAATGGTGCTAGGTATCTCTATCATCTAAGCTTTTATTTTGTCACCCCTTATTACATGTTTTTGTGTGCATGTTTCTCCCTTGTGTGAATTAAAAATGATATTTTATTTGTTAACTGCAGGTATGAGAAAATCCTATTGGATTACTTGCAATGTTGAACCTGACATAACACACTTGTCCCTTGATAAGCAAAAATTTCCAAGCAACTTTGTCGTGAGGCCTCGAGATTTGAATAGGTTACTTGCTAATTTTCAGTCATCTCTTCAAGAAATTACTATCATTGCAACAGAACCTGCTTCTGTACCTCCTGATTCTGCAAATGAAATTGGTGGAAAGGCCGTTGAACTTCGGAGTTATATTGACCCAACCAAAGGTAACATAGATGCTTTTGTTGGTATGTTGATCGGCAGTATATTTAGCCAACACTTTTTTTATGGCAGACAATGATTCATTGCTTCACACCCAGCTATGGATAGATCCTAAAGAGGAGTTTTTGCAGTATGTGCATAATGGGGATCCAGTAGACGTGACTTTCAGTGTAAAAGAACTGAAGGTACTGTTAGCCAAGCCTTTTGATTGCAGTAGAACGTTTAAGTTTTATAGACTTTGACAGAGGTTGCTGTTAGATTATATTAGGATTTTTATCACGTTATCTTCCATAATGTCTGTTATTCTTTCTTCCTCTCGTTCTAATGCTAGCTTTTAGGAATGTACCTGATGTTTTTATTATCAAACTGCAGGCATTTCTTTCATTTTGCGAGGGCTGTGAAATTGATATCCATTTACATTTTGAGAAAACTGGCGAGTAAGATGAACTTTGAGCCCATATATCTGATCTTTACATGCTTATCAAACATATCCTAGAAATGGTGTCACAATATATGTTTTTTTCCAGATGATATAGTTTTAGTTGGAAAATTGAGAGAAGATATTAATCAAAAGTTATGGATATGAAGGAAAGCCTCAGTGCATGATTTTTGCCTAAGTAGAAGTTATCAAAGTATGTCGAGTGCAAATTTAGGATATTATTGACAAAAAAGTTACAACATAGTGCTGAAAATTCGAGAACAGACAATCCCGCAAATCTCATGTTGTGAGAACCTTGGGTCCACTATTTAAAATGACAGAGAGATAGAGGAAGATTAAGATCCAAGTATTATGCATGAAATGTTGTACAGAACTAGATTTTGGGTGTTAAAAACAAATAAGGAAGTAAACATAATGTTGCAGACTTGCAGAGGTGAAAACGTTACAATTGAGATATAATATAGAAATAGAATCACAATCATTTGAGAGAAAATTGGGATAGCCCCGATAGTAAAGCAAACAAAACTTTAGGCCAAATCACGAAGAGAAACAGAGATGAATTATTTCTGTTGTACTAATACCCGACAAAACTTTATAATGTCAGTTTATCCATGTAGCCGACTCCACCTAACGAACTATCATTTGGTTGTTTTGATGCTGTGTTTAATAGTTATGAATTATGATATGTTGTTAATCTTTATTTTTGAATGACATTGTGTTTGGCAAGCAGACCAATTCTCATGACACCTAAATTTGGTTTGGAAGATGGGTCCCACTCAAATTTTGATGCTACCCTTGTACTGGCAACCATGTTAACATCTCAGCTTCATGAAGGTGCTGCATCAGAACCTCCAGTGGTGGCTACTAGAACACATGCTCAAACTGAAGAAAGAAATGAATCCCCCTTGCAGCAAGAGAACTGCCGAACGAATGCATCAGAACTTCCATCTGACCACACTCGTATTTGGTCAGACCTCTCAGGTAATTTCAATATTGAGATGTATGATTTGTCATTGATCTAAATTCTCAGTAGCATTTGCATTTTGCAGCAACTGCAGCTAAAAATGTTAGTGGTATGGAAGAAAGGCAGGCACAAGAAGGAACAACTTTGAACGATAATGAACAAAGAGATATTCAAAGGATAAGTACAGTGAAAATTACAAGAGGAAAATTAGTTGCAGGAAATAATCCCATAGATTCCAATTTGTATCCTTGATGTTACTGTTTGTCTTAAAATGTTATCATTTCCAGCATCATGATTTAGTCTACCCATGATGTGAGGGTGCAACGTTGCAAATCCCACATTTATTACCATTTATTTTCTGGTTGAACTCTTATGGAGCTGTTACAATGCATGTATTTTCATACCATATCATGAGAATGAAGCCTTTTATTTGGATTATAAATTTTCATTTTGAATTCCTTTCATTTACAGCACTCGCTAACTGCATCATTCCATGACATTGTTAATGTGACCATCAGAAATATAGGAAGCATGTACACTTCAATATAGAATTTATACAGTGTTGGTCACACTTCAAAATCTCCTAAATTGCATCATTTTATTATATTTATAATTGCTTCTTCTAGCATTTAAAATATCAATATGATCTTTTGATTTAAATTTGGATTGTAGTCAGTTGATTTAAATAGGTATTATAATTTTTAAAATTGATTGTTTACTTGTGTCTTTTTTGTATGGTATTTGGGTCCTATTTTGCATCCCTGCAATTTAGCTAAAAGGTTTTGTTGACATATATGTTGGATTAAGTCTTTACCTTGACTGGTATCTAGCTGCCCACCAAATGAAAATGATCATGTACAAGAGCCTCAAGGTTAGTTATCCCGGCTGGTTAACGAGCTTGTATGATGCTCTTATTGCTCCTTCAGTGACTGATATAATTTATGCATTTATCTAGATATGTTGCCAAATAATGGTCAACCGTTTTCACAACATCATCCAAGTAACTGGGTGGATGCTGAAGAGGATGATGAAGATGACGCTGATGAGGAGGAGCCGTACATTCAAGCAACACCACCATACTATGACGAACAATAATTCAGAGAACTCTACTGTAATGCTCTGGCTTATCTTGGTAAGTGCTCTGGCTTATTCTCGTAAAATGCTGTCTCTTGAAGCTTTCTGACTGTGGTCTGTAGCCCATCATCTATAATTTCAAATTACCGTGTAGCCATAAATTGCTCATTTTCTTGTGCATACTATGTAATTAGGGGAGTATTTTGAAGAGCCTGTTTAGAATTTATATGACACATCTCATAATATAAGCACTTACATTGGATTTTGGATACACTTGTATATAACTTATGACATGTCTATAACTTATTTTCAACTTATTTCAATTGGTACCCCAGATTAAACTCCTTAAAATATGTTTAATCAAATGCACCTCAAGTCTACCATTTAGAAGTATGATTCTTCGTTTTGCAGTTACATGCACATCTATATCAATGCTCGTACCAAATATATTATTGCCATAACTCTGTCATATGCATCTTCCCTTATCCATGCACCAAAAAAATTGATTACAAAGAAATCGGTCTAATTTCTAAGCCATCAGTGATCTACATGGTCAGCTTCCTTAGATTTATGGTTTTAGATTTGATCATTAAGTTTATTTACGGAAAAAATATTGCTAGGCGGACTTTGCCTTTGGTCCTTAAAAGTAATACTTAATTTGATTCAACCTTCCAACAAGTGGCTTATGCAGGAAAATAATAAAGTGAATAAATGAAACACAGGAACTGAAATAAAATATTGACCATTCTTTAGCTGCTCAAAATAATAATATATATGCCATATCTCTCATCTTTCTGTTTCATCTTTTGCCAGCTAGTTTTTGTTGACAATGTAGAGGCAAGAGAACTCGTCTTGGGCCACCAAACCCATTCAGAAGGATAAGGAAGTAGCCACTCGTATTATTTTACATTTGAATATCAGTATTTCCTGCAAGATTAGTTATGGGGGTTCGACTACATTGGACTTGTTCAACTGTTTAAACCAAATTCCAGAAAATCGTATATTTGACATTGGTTTTCTGGATTCTTATTTTCCTGACATGTGAGTATATCTTTTCCGCCAAAAGTCTTTCTTGAATATATTGGGACGATTTGCTACTTGAAAATTAGTGAATAGTGCAGTTTTTATCATGAATATACCATCAATTTAGTCTTTAAAGTATTGTTTTCCCCTCTCCTAGCATCTAAAGTAGATAAAAATAATTAGTTCTTGAAATATACAAAATCTGTCGATATACTCTAAAAAATATATGAAAAATATGTCATGTTAGTTCCTAACATCTCAATAGCCTAGACTAAATTGACCGGTTTTATATTTAGGAACTAAATTGGAGAAATAGTGATAGTGTAGAGACTAAATTGATAGGTTTATTCTTTTTATCATTATTTCATTGTGATTTTAACAAATAACTGAGTATTTATTTATGCTTGAACTTATACTTTGAGTGAGTATATATTTGCCAAAAGCAAATTAGAGTATATTCTTTGGGATTTGGGAGGACATCTCAAAGCGAGGCTGTGGCTGCTGACCCATTCCCCGTCCAATGATTGAATAAATCAAAGTGTGGTGATTAAAAAATGATACCAAAAGTATTAGACGTTTTTGTCATTGCCTGGTTTGTTAGATAAGAGTGGACATTTCTTTCAAATTCTTCATAAAAAAATAAGGTATTAGTATTTTTGTTCAATAATTTCATCTATTGAGCTGGAAATGCGTGGAAGCTTCGAAAGTTGAACGCGTAAACACCGTCTAGCAAAATATGTAAATGTAGGTCCACTCCACCTTAACTACCCTCTTCTTTTTGTCTTTTTTTTTAACCCATGAGCTTTTGGAAAAATATCTTTTAATAATTCGAAATTCTATCCGGTGAACAAGCAAGTTTGACAAAAATTATATTGTCAAACAAAAGAGTTTGACAAAAATTTGTTTCAATCAATGATCAAACTTGAGTATTTTAGATGGATTTGTCCTTAATTGAAGTGCTTCAATGTCTTGAGTTTAACTCTTTGAATTTCTGTCTCTTTGCACTTGGTTGATTTTGCTGCTCCGAATAAAAATGGAGCTTTTCATAATTTTATAACTAACTTATTGTATCATCACCACCAAAAAAGCTAACTTATTATTTTTTCTTTCTTTAAAGGGTATATTTATTTTATTATTCTTTACAAACTACTCTCGCTTGTACATGTGACAATATTTCTGGTTTACTTATAGCTTCATGCCGGTTAACAATACCTGTAGTTTATTTTTTTTTGGAAAGAAATACTTGTAGTTTATTATAGATGCTATGGACTAGTCGGCATGATGATGTACATTTGAAACTCATTCAAGTATGTAAAGATAAATGCTTGATAATAAATAAAAATACTTGACAATTCCTCTACATAAAATAATACTTGACCAAGGAAGCAAGCCAATTAGGTAAACAATTTCAATAAGAAATTAACATTTATTGTCTATATACAAGTTTCATATATTGAAAAAAAAAGTTGTTTATTTAATCAAACATGGAATAGAGATTCCTTAAAAAAAATAGAAATGATTTTTGCATAAATTCTATGAGTTATCGTGATCAATAAAAAAAAACAACAACATGGTTTTCCTAGAACATTTAATGTCCCAAATGCGATGATCAAGAGGAAACTAAATGATATATCACATTTATTTTCATTATATATGATATTTTTAACTTTAAAGCATATATTAACTCATATATTTCCGTCATATCAATGTTATTTCAATTCATTTGATAACCTTATTGGTCAATGAAATTGTAGGATTATATGATTTGTCCAAAAAAAGCATGATAATAACTTTTTTTTTGTGTGTAGTGGATATGATAAAGATATTCACGATACAGTTTGGTTTGATTTTGTGACATAAAATCATTTAATCTAAAGATAAAGTGGTTCTCTGTGAATGGACAATGAAATTTGTTTTTCAAATTTGTCGTCATTTGGGTTAACAATAAAAATAACATATAATAATAAAATAAATAATGATTAATATTTTTATATGCTTAGAGGATAAAATACAATAAAAATAACATATAATAATAAAATAAATAACAGTTAATATTTTTATATGCTTAGAGGATACAATACAAGGTTGGCCATAGTGGGAGAATTAAGAAGTGGAGCAATAAGGAGGATATCTTGATTAATTATCACCTCCATAAAAAATTAACAATTAGATGTTTTAGAAAAATATTATATATGTTTGTTATAAAAACGGTTTATCTATGTGATTTTGTTCTATTTTTAAAGGTAATATAAATTTCGATGGAGACAATTTTCATGCATAAAGTGTAAAAAATATCTATAACAAGTGTGTTTTCTTCTACGGTGATAAAAAATGATTTTGTAAAATGGATTGGACTAAAACCAAGTTGTCGATAAAATGTTATATATTTGAATACATTCATGTAAAATTGAATCGAAAAATAAATTGACCTAAATCAATTTTAGAGAAACCAAACATTACAAAATCAATTTCACTCATTCAAAAATAAAATCAAACATACTATACATTTATTTGTGATTTTTACTTACATAAGTTTCGATATTAGCACCTCTTGGCCTACAAACCATGTTTGTTTACAATTAAAACATTTAGCATTTACACAATTAAAACTATCAAAGTCGTTAGAGTAAGGTCAAACATATAAACAGAGTCTTAAATGTGTTTCTTTAAATGTCACAATTTCAATTTTCTTAATGTTAATTTTGGTTAAGGTAGTTTTTATAGAGCTTTTTTCTGATTTCAAGTTGAAGCCCGTAAATGAATGGTGTAATTAAATCTCTCGAATTAATCCAACCTTGGTCGAACATGAGTCTTAGAAAAACAAAATCAAACATATTTAAATCTAGATTGTTCGATCTCAATTTAATGACCATATAGGTAGAAAAATTGAGCGGAGTTAAAATGTTAGGTACAAAACTCACTGTTGAAGGGGTGAGAATGGCATTTGATGTAAATAAAATGAATGGGAGTGTCCATTATTCAACACACGAGTCTTTTAAATATGACATTAATACTCTGCTCCTAAACCTCTTGTCCTTATTAACCCATTCTTTTCCAAAACCAAAACCAACAACCCCTCCTCAAACAACCAAAATCAAAATCAAAATCAATGGCATCGAATTTCTACTCTCAACTCTTCCTCGTGATTTGTGCCACCCTTTTGATGACAACGATGATGAGTTCTTCACCAATAGTAGATGCAGCTGGAGGATTCGAACTTGGAGGAATGGAATGGATTCATCAAACAAAAACAGCCACCTGCGAAGGCTCCATCGCTGATTGCATGTTACAACAAGGTGAAGAAGAGTTTCAGTTTGATAATGAAATCAACAGGCGTATCTTAGCAACTACTAAGTACATCAGCTATGGTGCGCTTCAGAGGAACACTGTCCCATGTTCTCGCCGTGGTGCTTCTTACTACAATTGCAGACCCGGTGCTCAGGCTAACCCTTACAGTCGTGGATGCAGTGCTATTACGAGGTGCAGGAGTTAAATTTTTCTTTATTTTTTTTTTCAATTTTTGAAAAAAAAGAGTTTATGATTAATGATGTTGGCTTGTGAATTTTTATATACATTAATTAATATTGGATTTGGATGTTAATCCATTTATTCGTGGGTCACTGTTGTGAGTTGTGACTCTTCTATGATGAATATACTGTGCTATTCGAGTTGTTAATTAATCTTAATTATGTCGTGTTACTATAATTTTGTTCTAATTATTATTATTATTTGCGTTTAGGATTTTTTTATTTTTTTTTGTAAAAAATAAAAATACAAACAAAATGATTATTTTTTAATAATTATTTATTACGTATTACGCGTTATGTCCATGTCTGTATGCCAGCGTGTGGGTGTGACTGTAATATGTTGTCGTTTTCCTGATGATGTATGAATAATTGAATTAATGTCAGTGGTTCATTCATTTTATAGTTTTTTATTTTCTTTTACCATTGTTATCCACCGGTACATTTTTTAAATTCTTTCTCAAATCTAGAGAAAATGAAATTTCGCAATTCAAGTTCACATAGGTACCGTTACCTTAATTTGTTTAAAGTTAAATGCTTTGCTTTATGTGCCGGCCTAAGCATAATGCTTTCCTTTTCATGTTTGCACAAATAAAGCATATGTATAAAAAAAGTGATACTTTTCCTTCAAAATAAATAAATAAAAGTGTTGCTTTAATAATTGAATTGGAATTGAAATAAGTTTGGTTTTGAAGGATTGCCAATTCGATTAGTTCTTTACTTGGTATGTGATTGTGAGTGATCATGTAAAGCAAAATTAGCTAAATAAGGCAACGGTAAGTTTGCATTTATTTCTTTACATAAAGTTTATGTCCTTGTCTCGTTTTGTGTTGTCCTAGCTTTGGTTAGTTTCCCTATTAATAGAAAAATAAATAATAATTACTACTTACAGTTATTTCCTAATATTTTATAGTAGTAGTGCATGTATTGCTAAGGTTTGATGAGTACGCAAACACGCGGAAGAAAATAGATTGGTAAGAGTGATCAATGGTTAGATTAATGGTAGGTATACGCCAAGTTGCTATCACATTATTTTCAAAATATATACTATAAATATAGTTATTAATTCACTGCCCTTTATATATTTTAGTGGTTGGTTGGTAATAAAGATGGTTCCATCGCATATCAACTTCTTACTCAGTCCAAATTAATAGTGGTCCCTTTACCAAACTATGTTTATACTATTTATTAAAAAAAGACCCGCAAATTAACTATTTATGTATCCCTTTTCAAAATGGGAAGCACGTAGTGAGATTTCTTTTGCAATGAAATGCCACCAACTATCAATAGGTGGGATTCCATTGGTCATGGTGATGGGACCCCATATTAATGTGGAATGGAAGGTTGATGATTGGGTAAAATTTCCTTACTTACCAACTAACTGATCTTACCCGGTCATCTGTGTTTCTTCATCGGTTTTTTTCCTCGGTTAAAAGTGTTTGGTCAGCAATTACATTCATAACCTAACACATTTGATTTTGGAATTAGAAGTGTAATTTACTTTCCTTTATGGTGTTCTCACATCACATGTTGAAAAGTTAGTAGAGATCTCTTGTAGACTTGCAAAGGCAATATTCTGTATGTTTTCAGAAAAGTTGAACAATTTGCACCCTTCAATTTATGGGGGAACCAAATGCTTGCTGCCAATGCATCTTAAATTGGGCAGTGTGTGGGTTAGTTTGCCAAGGGAAAGTGGAATGAGTTTTAGTATGTTTGGATTTTGAAAAAAATGTGGTGACACCGCGTGTCCGCACAGAAGTTAGAATTTGTGCATATCCCACAAAAGCTAGACTTTGTATAGATTTGAATGAACAATGAGATTGACATAATCATGATGGGCCATGGGGAAATTGACATATTTCCCATCTTAGGTCAATTTAACTATGACCATTGATTTAATATTAATAAATACCAATGGATAGGATTACCCTCAAATATTTACCTATAACTTAGATGGATATTAATAATAAAAAACCAATATACTATTTTTTGAAATTGTACAAATCACCTAGTTTTGATAGATTTGGAACAAGTAGAAAACTAGGTTGTTTTAGTTTTCATTATAAAATTTTTTTTTTTATCAAAATAAATATTTCTCTTTTTATTTATAATTTTAAAAAGGCTTAATTGCAGTTTTAGCCCCCTAACTTTATCAAAGTTGCAATTTTGGCCCCCTAAGGAAAAAAACTACAAAACAGTCCCCTAAGTTTTGCACATGTGGCAGTTTTGGCCCCCAAGGCTATATTGACTCGGTCTATGCTGACGTGGCACTCTAAGTGAGGTGCCACGTGTTTTTTTTTTTATTTTTTTTATCAGAGTGTTTTATCTCTATGTTTGCACACATGTCACACGCCACTTTTTTGTGGGTTTGTTTGCGACAATGTTTGTATCAATTGTCGTGTTTTTCCTTATTGATTTTGCAATGACCCTTCCATTTTTTGGGTTTGAGGTATGTTTCAGAATTTTTCCGCTTCAAACCCTTCTGTTACTTCATTGTTTTTGTTTGTCTGCATCAAACCTTTAGTTTGATCATTTTTGCGATCCATATTTTGTTATTTATGCATCACATTTATGGTCAAAGTATCGACAAATTATATGACCATGATGCTTAAGTGGAAAAGTAAATTAAGGAAAATAAAGAATGAGGAAGAAGATATATATTACATATTCGGAGATTTTTTTTTTAAAAAATGGAACCAAATTGTCTCTAAATAATACTCTTATGGTGGCATTTAGCCGGGGGAAGTGAAGTTTTTTCCCACCATGGGAAAGTGGGTCTATTATGGACAGGTGACAGTTTCAACCTGCTGCAATTAAAGAAAAGAAAAATTAATTACTTTTTACTTATTTTATTCAGTTATATATGTTTTTGCAATCTCACCTCCTTATTGCTGCAATCAACCTCGTCGGCCATTAGAAAGGATTATTCTCCTCAGTAGATTTGCTCCAAACCAACCTCATCAGCCATCTCTACACCTCATCTGTGCATATCCACCACTGTGAATACACCACCCATTTGTATTTTTCTCTTGCCATCTTCCTGAGGAGCTGTTGAGAGTGATGCCCTGTTACCCGCGAAATACACCCAAACAATTTGCGCTCAAACTTTCCATGAATACAAAACGGACTCCTTTTGTTTGACACATGCATTTATCTTTGTTTGGATGGTATCATCGTGGAGAGGGTTGGGGAGAATTCCACGACGTGATTTTCTTTTAACTGAGGAAGAAATTGGAAAAGAACCATTTCTTTTCTCTACCCATTATTTTATATTTATATAATTGAGGGTCGGTTTCTTTTTAATTTTTTGGTTTGAATCGGATTTTTATTAAATTTGAAAAACCCAGTTTATTTTCTAATATAAAAGTGTTATTCTACCAAAAAATATTTAATTAAAAGCATTAATTCTACCCAAAAATACAAATTATTTTTTGCATTTAATTAGTAAAATATGTTGTGGCTCATTCTTAGAAGGAAAAAAAAAACGGAAGCCCACAATCAATTATAAACGGAAGCATACAAATTATTTTTTGCATTGGGGTCAAATTTTTTGTAGTAGGTTCAATGCTAAAAAGTTAGAAGAAGGTTGCCATCAATAAATCTGAACCACTCATTTAAAATATTAATATATCAATGGTTAAAATATCAATTTTCTCATGATGGGAAAAAACTTCCCTTTCCCATTCTAAACCCACCCATGATCTTACAGGTCTCAAAGCTTTTTGAACAAAACGTCGCATGAAGTGCCACATCAAAAAATTCTAATTGTGCTAAAATTTGTGAAATGAAAGGACTATTATACCTCGCTTTTTTACGTCAACAATTTTTTTTTGTTGCTTTTTTCTCAAGGGACTAAAATGAGACTTCATCTATTAAATTTTTCTTTATACAGTATAATAAATTATCGATTTTGTATTTTTAAACACAACAATGATATTTAAACCTCTTCTAAAAAAATTATATCTAAACCTCACTAAATCTTCAACACTTATTCAACATTTCATTTTATTTTAATATCTATGATTTTCCGTCTCAAGATGTTTAATGTATATTACCTATATCACACCACTTTCTAATATTCAAATCATACCATCCAATCTATTAGCTATACCATATCATTATTTTTATTTCTTTCCATCTTATGATGTTTTTCTTTTTAGTGGTGATCTTAAGATGTTTAATATATGAGTGTCATAAGTAAATTTTTCTTTTAAATAAATAAAATTAAATATTAGGTCAGGAAGAAATTAGAAGCATCATCTACCAAAAACAATACACCAGTGAGTTGATCATTATTTTTTAAATCAAAACTTTAAAACGTTAGATTTACCTGCATTTTCATTTATAATTACAAATTTCCTTAAAAAAAAGGTTAAATTAATTTAATGGTCCCTCAACTAGTTTTCGTTTTGGTCCCATAAATCTTAAAATCCTCAATTTGGTCCCTCAACGTTTGCTCTGTTATTCAAAAAAGTCTTTGTCTGTTAACTTTAACCCAAAATGTCCATGACGAATCAACCTTAAGACTGGTCAACCATAGATCCTATTAATTATTTTAATTTAAACCGTTTGATATTTTTTTTAAAAGGAGAACCATTATATTACACAAATGTATATTATCTTACAATGAGTCAACAACAACTAATTAATTCCCTCTTTCTTCATCTTCTTCCCCACTTTTCTTCATCACCTTCAACATCACATTCATCAACATCATCATCTCCTTCGTCGATTTTTCAGAAAAATTCAAAAACATCAATTATCATAATCACCATTGATTTCTATTAATAATAAACCCCGAAAAAAAAAATCAAACAGCCCAAAAAAAATAAAATTAAAAGCCAAAAACAAAAAATTCTTTATCTTTGGTTCTCAGCAAAATTAAGTCTTAAATAAAGCACTTACCCACTCTTTCTGCCCTTTCTCTCTTTCTCACCATGCTTCTGCATTTTCAACTTCAAAGTTTCAAACCTATTAATAAATGAAAACTGAGAATTAGTTGAGGGACCATTGAATTAATTTAGCCAATTTTTTTTTATAATTATAAACTTTTTTTTTTTGACAGCATTACAATTATAAACTAAAAGGCTTAATAGGTCATTTGGTTCTGTAATTAATTTGAAGTTTTCATTTTGATCTCATAATTAATAAAATTCATGTTTTGATCCCTTAATTGTCTCACCGTCTGTCAAATAAATCCTCAGCGTCAGTTTTAACCCCAAATTTATACATTACAAACCTTAACGGTGGTCCACCACATATCCTATTATTTTTTTTTAAATTTAAACTGTTTGATCTTTTTTATTAAAAGAGGACCGATAGATCATGCATGTCTATTGTATCTTCCGGTGAATCAAGAACACTTAATTGTTTTTTCCCATTTCTTCATCTTCTTCCCCAACTCTTTTCATCATCTTCATATCATCTTCATCAACATTAAAAAAAAAATAAAAAAAAAAAAACAGAATCAATTAAAATCACAATCACCATAAACAATTGTTGATGAATAAAAAAACTGCATCATCAATAACTCAAAACAATCACTTAATTTTAATTCAAACAAAAAAAAAGCAAATGTTCTATTTTCTCTTGGGAAATCAAGAACAACAACAAACTAAAATGGGAAATCAAGAACATCAAGAAATAAAAAAACTGCATCATCAATAACCAGAATCAGTTTGACGTGGGAAATCAAGAATATCAAATGGACCCAACCAATCAAAATACCCAAAATAACCCTCACTCCCAAATCCAAATTCCACTCAACAATGACAACAACAACAAACTTGCTCTTCTTCTTCCATTCATGGGTCACGGTTTTGCTGACAAAAAAATTGGTAAAATTTTAAACTTAACCCCATCATCAAATGTTCCATTTTCTCTTGAATCTCCCAATCCTGAACTGTTAACTTCTCAATAATCACGTATTTTAACTGTTAACTTCTCAATAATCACTTTTTCCACAACCTGTAACAAACCCAAAATTCGAATTCAATTCCATAAAACTCAATAATTGAGAGAAATTGAAGATTGGTGTGACAGAAACATAATTCGAATCTTCTTTCAGATCTGGGTAACTTTTTCTGGAAAATCGATGGAGGAGTAGCTTTTTCTTGCGGAACTTCTTCCTTCTGACTCCTCTTTTCTTTATCTTGTGTGTTGTTGCTGTTCATGGTGATGGAAGTGTAGTTGTCGTTGTTGTTTAATCTGGATGCCATGTTGTTGTTGTTCATGATTGATGAATCTTTTAATTGATTGTGATTTTAATTGATTATGATTTTTTTTTCTGGATTTTTTTATGAATGTTGGTGAATATGATATGAAGATGATGAATAAGTTCAGGGAAGAAGATGAAGGAATGGGGAAAATATTAGCTATTGATGGTATACTGTAACATACAATAGACCATGATCCAATGGTTATCTTTTTACAATACAATAAAAAGATTAAATGGATTTGTGGTTAAATTTAACAACCATGGATTTATTTGAGACAGAAGGACAGTTAAGGAATCAAAACATAAATTTTATTAATTACGAGATCAAAATGAAAATTTGAAATTAATTATAGGATGAAATGACCTATCGAGCCAAACATAAAAAGTTTAACCTCTATGTTTTGGAGGTGAGATTTGTAATTCACATAGGTGGCATAACTCTAAGCACTCGCAAAATCTGACGCTTCATACATTCACGCTATAATATCCCCAGCAGTTTTCATTTCAGTAGAGGTGTCGTGTGAGAAAGTGCAACAAAATCATCATCACCACCATGGCTACATGCTTCCGAGTACCCATATCCATGCCAACTTCCATGCCCGCTTCATCCACTCGTTTCACTCCAACAAAAAGATTGAGAACTCTTAGAACCGTTAACGCAATAGGCAAATCCAAGATTCCTTTCAACCCTAACGACCCATTTCTCTCCAAACTCGCTTCTGTCGCTGCTTCTTCCCCCGAAACACTTCTTAACCCTTCTTCTAATCCTGATAATCTTCCTTTTTTGGATATTTTTGATTCCCCTCAACTCATGGCTACTCCCGCTCAAGTAAGTAATTCCAATTTCTTATCTTCATAATCACCTTTTTCAATTTTTCATTTCATTTTTTAGAAATTGAAGAAAATTAGATAAGCTTACACCATTTATTGTTGCTTGTTATGTGTGATTTTAGAAGTAGTTATGATTAAAGTTAGACGGTTTTAATGATGATGATTGCAAATTGAATAATATCTTTGGTTAAATACTATACGTTCTTTGCATTAATTTTAATTATTATTTTCTGTGGTTGAAATAGCTTGAAAGGAGTTCTTCATACAGCCAACAACAACGACCCAGAAGACCACCTCCTGACCTGCCATCGCTTCTGCTCAACGGTCGAATTGTTTACATTGGCATGCCTGTAAGTGCATTTATTTATGTTTTCTTGTATATTGGTACAAATTATGATCTATGAAGCTTAGGCACTGACATGTTGACAGTGGTAATAGTTTGAGAAAATGACACAATTGAATGTAATTAAATGTTTCGGTGTCAGACACCGGACATGCCTTCCAACTGTGGTGCTTTAGAGATTATCATGTTTGTGACTGTATTGCTTGTAGTTGTATTATTACTATGAGAGACTTGAGTTTCAAACTCATATGTATTATCCCTCTTAATGCTCTGAATTGATTAATCCTTTTTTTTTTAATGGGAATTGCAATTTGTACAAACTGTTATGACTGATTCTAGTTTCTACCTATCAGTTGGTGCCGGCTGTCACGGAGCTTGTTATTGCAGAGCTTATGTTTCTGCAGTGGATGGCTCCTAAAGAACCAATCTATATTTACATCAATTCCACCGGGACTACGCGGGCGGATGGAGAAACGGTAATTGGCTGGCACCTTGCTTGTTATTTTGAAATGTTTGATGTTCTGTCTGCACTTGGACACGTGCTTTGTATGGTTCAACTCATGCGTTTATTGTTTTTAACTTTAGGTGGCGATGGAGTCAGAAGGATTTGCCATTTACGATGCAATGATGCTGATGAAAACTGAAGTTTGTTTCTTCTCACTGACAATGCACTTCAAATAATTTTTTACTTGTATTTCTTGTTGACTTTTGCTGATGATTGTACTTGTCGGTAATATGATGACAAGTTATTTTGGGTTGCTTTGATTTATGGAAATTGTGAAGCATAATGTAATTATGATGGTTTTAACATTACCACATCAACTATTGGGCTGTGGTGTAATTGATTCATACTGCTGGCAGCATGGTGGCACAGTAGTAACTTATGTTTATAATAACTGCCCACGTTCTTTTTAGTGCCACAGTTAAATTTTACTTGGCATATGACCTGAAATTTGTTTTTGATTTAATCTGAGTAATGTACTTTTAAAGAATTGTGATGGATAATAGGTTAATTATCTGTGTACTCAGAATTATGTGTAATCATGCATCCTTTTTAAGTGATTTGTTCATCTCTTTAAATAGCATTTGAAAATATCCTGTCCCACGTATTTGGCTTTTGCGTCCTGAGCAGATAAACACAGTTGCTTTTGGAGCTGCTGTAGGTCAAGCCTGTCTATTACTTTCGGCAGGGACTAAAGGTAGACGCTTTATGACGCCACATGCAAAAGGTACAGCGCAGACCCAATTGTTTCAATGTTTTTGTTTATAGTCCTTTAATTCCTCACAGATTTGATACTTTTCTATTGGTTACTGTTTCAGCCATGATTCAGCAGCCTCGTGTTCCATCGTCTGGGTTGAGACCTGCTAGTGATGTTCTTATTCATGCCAAGGAGGTTAGTCAAATTTATTTTGCTACACCGTGTTTTTATATTGGGAATGATGAAGTTTGTTATGCTTTTGTTTGATTTTTTCCTTCTCATGTTGTCGATGTCTGGCAATTGGCATGTTCATGTAGAACTTCCGTCTGCCACACTATTTTAAAATATAATATCTTAATGTATTTCCTTACTATATTTGAGCACATTTTCAATTTATTTCTTATTATCCGAACCTAGTGTCCATAATCAGCTGGTAAATTTGAATGTGAGCATCTTTCTAGTTCAAGACTTGTGATTTGTATTCACTCAAATGTTTACAAATATCCCCCATATATTTGGAATGGATAGTTCTTTCTCACTTCCATGTGTAGTTTTTTTCTTCTCTAATTTGATTCTAAGGCTATGTTTGGTAATGTCAATAATCTAGCTTATAGTATTTGAATAGCTTATAAGCTTGTTTGATCAAATGAGACATGTTTGGTAAACAAGCTTCTCTTACCCGCTTATAGCTTTTTTTGAGATGCTATTTCAAGTAGCGTTCGAGTTTATAGCTTATAGCTTCTCACATTTTCTCACGTTTTTATCTTAGTTGTATTATTTCTTTAACCTTTTGCCAAGAAATAATAACTACCCACTAACTCAATTAAAAAGTGCACGTTTGCTCCATCCATTGCATTCTTCTAGTATTCTGTTACCACTTATTTGTTTTTAAATATCACGATTAGAAAAAAAGCCATTATGCAATGTTTGGCAATGTCCAACTTCGTATTTCAGCTAAATTATTGGATTGAAATTTGAATCCCCATCTATGCACAATCGGTATCATCATTGTTTATTTCCTAAGTCAATAAACATTGCATGTAGTTGGATCTAGACAATAGAAAGTTAGAAGCATCATCGGCAATATATATAGCCTCACTCTAAAGTTAATATGTTTTGCGAGTGAATTTTACATAAAAGTTACACAGACAACTAATTGCCCAAAAAAAAATTACACAAATATAAAACTGCTACAGGTTTAGAAATGAGTGACTTCGATGTGTACTGCACAATTTGTCCTTGAAGGCTTAAACCATTACAAGAAAGAAGTGACGAAGAAAAGGAGGGGATGTGAACAAAATTCAAATAATATTTTTTCTTGTTTGTTTAATGAAATGTTTTTTTTTATACATTTAAAATTAAATTATGTACTTTATATTTATAAGAGCTAAATTTACCCAGCACTTTAACGTCAATTGACTAGCTCTTCAGCTATAAGCTATCAATGATCAGTTACAAGCTAGCTTTTAACCCATCAGCTAGCTTATGACTTAGTTTAACCAAACTGAGCCTAAATGTGAACCTGAACATCTATCATAAACATGTACTGTACATCTATCTATTTATCTTCACTCTTGATGTTCTTTTATTTAAACCTAAATGTCCAACTATGTCTCTAAATCTTTTCATGTACTCCAAAATTTTCAGGTGATAGTAAACAGGGACACTCTAGTTAAACTATTGGCCAAACATACAGGAAATGTGAGTTTCTTGCATTAGGTATTGGATATCATATTTATTCAATGAACACGAGGGAAAATCTAATATTTTGTTATTTGCTTCTTTTAAAACTACTAGTCCGAGGAGAAAGTTTCCAATGTGATGAAGAGAACATATTACATGGACGCATTATCGGCTCAGGAATTTGGGGTCATTGACAAAGTAAGTGCTTATTTACATCGGGTTAAGAGTCTGTTTGTTTCATGAATGATGCTAGCAACACTCATTTTAACATACTTTTTTTAACACTCACTCTCTTATTGGTTGAAAAACATATAGGTTCCACCACTTTATGTGGAACCCATTTTCAAAGCGGTGGGACTCAGATGTATTTCACCCAATAAGAGAGCGAGTGTTGGAAACAATGTTAAAATAAATGTTGCTAGCATTACTCTTGTTTGATTTTTTTTATTAAAAAATCAGTTATTTTAAAAGATTCAATTTTCAAAATTTGTAGGGTAAATTACTTTGACACACTATTAAAATCACGTTTTTAAAAAATTAAAACAAATAGGCGCTTAGTAGATTATCTTCTTCAGTCTATGCTCTCATGCTTTGCTGACCAAATCAATGTTGGAACACTGTTCTCAGATTCTTTGGCGCGGCCAGGAGAAGATTATGGGAGACGTTCCTTCTCGGGATGATCGGGAAAACGGTACTGCTGGTGCTAAAGTTGAAAATAGATTTTAGTTTCTCTCTTGGATACACATCATGCTAATGTAAGTCAATTATCTTCCTCTCTAAATATGTTACTGCAAAATGTGGAATGTATTTTATTTCACATGTTTTCGATGAATGATGCTGCCTGCCTCTGTTTTGATGGATGGAGTGTAAAGGGGCTTGGTGCATGAAATTTGATGTGTCCCTCATAAAAGCTCCTATGCTCCCCTGGGAATAAGTTCTGAATAATTTAAACCTATATAAATTTGAACCGATTTCAAAATATTATAGTTATTGTCTTATTATTATTTTTGGATAACTTTTGCCTAAAACATGTTTTTGAAGTACTTTTAAATGTACTTTTGGTTTCTATTATTGAATAGAGAAATGATATTTGAACAACCATTTTTAACAAAACTTTGGTGACAATTCTCTCTATCATACTCATTGTACTTTTATTCACTTTCTTACTTTTTCTCTCTCTCTCTCTCTATTGCTATTGTCCAATAAGAAGGGAGAAAAAAGGTTGTCACCCAAAGTTGTTTAAAATTGGTTGTCAAAATATCATTCCTCTATTGAATATTTGTTTGAATTGTTGATAAAGTGTAAAATAGGGTAGGGGGAGACATAATAAGCAACATTTGGTTCATACAGGAACTGGTTTGTTTAAAGCCAACCCTTGTGTTGAACTTCTTAAAACCTTCCCGCTTTATATAATCTGGCAACTTTAAGATATAACCCATTTTAGCACATCTAGTCAACAGTATTATTGCAATGTGATGTGTATCTATTCTACTGTATCTAGACCTTTTCTTGGAACACCCTAGTCACAGCTCGATATCCTTGTCTACTTGGTTAACAGACTTGCTATAGCTTTTAATTTCCTCTGACATGCAATTGTTTTCTTACATTTTTTTTGTTTTTTCTAAAGAATGTTGAGTGCAGTAGGTTCTAATCTGAAGTTTTGTGTTGCTGCATTGCAGGTTACAGACGTTCTGGGCCCTAATACCAGTGTTGGAGGTTTCTGTTTATCTTTAACTTTTTAAACATTTTTAAAAAATTTCAAGGGCTCATAGGAATTTTCCGCAGCTATTCACTGAAAAGTGAAAACTGTAGTTATTATGAAAGCTGTAGTGCATTGAAGGCATGGATGGATGATTGAACAAAAAAACAATGTGCTCATTCCTCTATGCGGTCATATAGTGTCTGGTTTGTTTATGATCATATTCTTGTTGTGTTGTCCATTATATTCTTTTTCTTAGCAGGAGAGTTCTGTGTGTTTCTTTCTCATTTTCAGCTTTTCTTTATCTGTATTGAAAATTTTACTAGCTTCCTCCTGGTAACTTTCTTGACTATAATCTAAGCATATGCAAACGGACTTATTTTTTTTCTCCTTTTTCATTCAAAAGTTTTCAGATGCTCAATTATCCAATTAATGCGAGGCAATCAGTTCATTGAACTGCAAAACTTTTAATCCAATTAAGGGGAGATGAGATGCTGTAAACTGACTTCTCTTATCTTGCTAGTTCACTAAACAGTCAATTAAGACACGATGTGGTTGATTATTCTATTCTATATATCTATTACCTAAACTCCAAACAAATCATGTGTCTGGAATATCACTTATTAAAGGGAAAGAGAGCTTAAACAAAGCACATTTTTAGGGACTCCAGCAATGATAGACATTGTTTTTTTTGAACAAACAACGACATTATCTTAGGAAAGTAGAATTTTATGCTGTTTTTTTTTGTGCTTACAATTGAGAGCACGACTTGATAGGTGAATGTTCAACAAAAACAAGTGAAGATGGTTATTCGTTCAATTTCATATATTCTTCTTCTCTTTGGTTTTTATCGAATCGTCACAGATCATGTCGTAATATTAGCTTCTTTTAAGTTGTTCTCACAATTGAGAGCACAACTTGATAGGTGAATTTTCAACAAAAACAAGTGAAGATGGTTATTCATGCCTCGAAGTTCATTTCATATATATGGAAAATATTTACCTATATAGAAGGAAATGTTTATCTTAGAAATTGTGTATTTTACTTTTTGAAATTTGAAAAAGTTTTTTTTAATGCTAAGTGTTTTTTCTTTCTATTTTTAATTGTTTAACTAATGCTCTAGTCTCTATGGACGGGTTAGCACGTCCCTTCATATACTCTTATTCTCTTTGTTTTTATCGGATTGTCACATATCAAGTCTTTTTTTTTTGTTGAGGGGACATATCAAGTTATCATATTAGCTTTTACTTATGTGAGAAATAATCAATTCATTATTCGTATTTTGTGTAATTTGCAAATACTAAATATATATATATATATATATATATACACACACACTACTATCAATGTAGTTCATTGGACAACCCGTCATTCAAATGTCCTATGAAAACATTTTTAAAAGTCAAATAAAGAATTGCTTTGTTAATTATTTTGTGAATTTAATTGGTATGCACCGACTAATCAATTTTTCTACTAATATATATAAAGATAATTAATATCATATAAGATGTCGTTAGATTTGTCTCGATGATTATTTTCAAAATATCAAATTTTCATAATTTTTCGTAATATATTATTCACGATATTTAAGCTCAAAATTATGCATTAGTATGCGTAATAGAGTCAACTGTGTCATGTATTATGGGACGGAGGGAGTATAAGATTATTAAAAAAAAAAAAGTTTTTTTTTTTTTTTCCTTTTTGAAAGAAAAAGAGAAAAGGGGATGTTTGCCGTCGATGGTGTAAACTAATTTGATACCAACATTCAATGAGAATTATGCATTTGATTGTTATTTTGAACAAATGACAATACATGGGTTTCTTATTTCTAATGGATATTTTTCTTGATATAAACGAAAACTTTTTTTTAACAAAATATAATTGTTTTTTATTACATAATTAAAATTTGTAAAAAAGAAAAGAAGAAGAATCATTGAATAGAGGATTGCAACGCAACCCCCACCTGTAAATAATCCATCGTGCTGCCCTTTTACAGGGTGGGTTGATCCCAATGAGATACCCTTCAGTCTTCGGATTGGCACTATTCCTCTCATTTTCCGTTACATCATCATCATCTTCATTCTTTCCTCTTCCATCTTCTTCCATCATCTCATTCTCAATTCCAACAAAAGCCACTCCCTCTGACTTATTATCTCTTCTGGGTCCCACACCTCACTCCAAACTCGTCAATCCCGTCGTAGCACGTCAACTCAAATCATGCCTCAAATTCCTTGTCCCCTTTTCTCCAACGGTTACCGATTCTCCTCCTCTTCACCGGAGAAATGATAACGATATGATTTGGTGGCCGCCTGAGCCCGTTTTGGAACTTGCTCGCCTCGCTGTTGATTCTGGTGGTGACCCTGCCGCCATTCACCGCGCTCTTGACCCCACCATCATCCCAGTTAGTTACAATTTCAACTTTTGAGGTTTTATTCTGCTCATTATGACAGTTAGAAATTACAATGTGGCAGGTACCTGATGTGGAAGGATCAAACGAAGACCGATGCCAGCTCACCAGAACTCCCTATGGAAGACGTTTCATTTCTGAGGTTTGTTCTCAACAGTCGATATTGAATCCCAAGGGTGATGCTGAATTGTTCTTTTTGTAATTGCAGGAATTGAACATGTATATGCAATTTTTGTTTGAACTCATTGTTGATCGAGGTCCTTCTATTGGGTTTGATGTTTCCTTGAACCGATATGATTTATTCCATGGCCATCTCTTTCTATCCATAGACTCTGGAAGACTTGGTATCTTGTATGTTGTTGATACTTGATGATAATCAATTAATTTCATATAACTCGCTTTATTGAAATATCTATCTTTTGTTGAGTTAAGAATGCAACTGTTCTACATTTGGCAGATTCCATGCAAGGGAATACCCGGCATATGATAAAAAAGTGTTCCCGTACAATATGGGTTTTTGTCAGAGAGGTACATTGCTATATATCACCACATCTTTAGATGTTCTGTTATGTATAGTTCGATTCTCTATCATCTCTGTTAAGCTTTCAAGTTGTAGGTCATGCTTTGGAAATTCTGTACTGTTATTTCTCTGGATCTTGATCTTGTGAGATTGCTTTATAACTTTTGTAGGCACTTGATGTGAGAAATGGATCCTCTGCCTTAAGTGGGGGGAATTTACCGTGACTATAGTAAGTTTCATTAGAGAGAAAGGTGGTGAGAGAAGATGAGAATGAGTCATTTAATTAAGAGAGATAAAGAGAGAGTCGCAGTGTTTCGGTGTCTTTGCCTTAAAAATAAAATTAGAGAATCGTATCTCACTTCTTTGTGAGTGGACATGAGACGGGGAGTGATGGAGGCCTGGTTTTTTATAACTAGAAAGAGGAGCAGTGGATTCCTCGTTGATGAATGCAACTCACAAATCTTTGAGGGCCAGCAACCCCCCTGCCTCAAGGATTTGATTTTCATCGCGCCCTATCTTCCCTTCCTGTTATTTATGTAAAAAATAATCTACCTCTAACTATGTCAGACATAACTAATACTAACCAATATCATAAGCATGCTAGAACCAGTGAAACCCTCCAAAAAGCTAGGTGTCAAAAGGGAATAATCAAGTCACTTAAATATTGCACCTAGCTAGCTAGCACCCCATACCTCATAATATCCAAGTTCCGATCACAAACCCCGTGCCATAAGCCCTGATTCTCTTAAAAAACGAGTACCTGTGTTACCTCTTCTAACTATCTCAGTCAAAACCAATCCTAACTAATTAATTATTAACCAACAAACTTTAAATCCCTCAACTGACATATTAAGAGTCCCTGATATGAGAGAGAACATAACTTTCTGTTTTAAATGTTTACATGTTCTTGTAAATGTCAAAAACATAAATGTTTGATTCTCTTTTCTTTTGAGTATCAACTTTTAAAGTGGTGTTTGGTTTTATGAATCCTTTTAGGGTCCAATATGACATATGATGATTCAATGAACTTGCGAAATATTCTCTGGCTGGCTCCTTTGCCCGACAATTCCACCAAATCTTGGGTGGCACCAGGTACCCATAATTGCATAAACTTTGAACGCTTTTCATATGATACATAAACATACTCTTGACTTTCACACTAAATTTTATGAATAATAATTGGATCAACCTATTCATCATGCAAAGAGTTAATAATATGTGCAAGAATTTTTTTAGTATTATGATTTCCTTTTGAAAATTTTAAAGTGATACCTCAGATATATGAGAGCCTCAAGTATGGTGGTAAGCAATGTTTTCTGATGTTGATTTTTCCTTTCAATTTTGGATTAGATATTGTGACATTTGATAACTTGGAATATATATAATATAATTTTCTATTAAACTCATTTGTAGTTGGCTTATGGAGCCTAATTTTTCAGTTTTTACTGTAAAAGAAGAATGTGATTCTTTGTAGAGCTCTATTACCATATTGCATCATCTTTAATATCCTACTTTTGTAATTGTGATTACCTGCAAAGTGTCCTCTTAAGGCTAACCACATTGAACAAACTAGATTTAAGACCCCTTAACTTTTGCATGGATGATTTGACCGAGCTACGATGATTAATGCCATCATGAAGGAGAAGAGCATTGTTGTTGGGGACATCATTGAAGAGAATATCCAGTTCATTCTCTTATTCATTGGCTCCCATCATGTTGACTCTCTAGACTCACTTTTCGCTTTTTTCTCTCTCTTTTACCTCTTTGATTTTTGCTAGGCTTGTACTCCCTCCGTCTCAAACTATAAGTCGCTTTAGAAAAAAATTCGTCACAAATTATAAGCCGCTTTACAATACCAATGAGACATTAATATTACTTTTCCTATTATAACCTTAACTATTTATTGTTCTATCTTCTTTCAATTCTTAATTTATCTTTCCCACAACATTTTAACGACAATTTTGAAAAACAACTCATAATATCTTTTTCCCATACAAAATTAATTACATTTCTTAATACGTGTGAAATGCCCAAAACGTCATATAATTTGGGACGGAGGAAGTATAAATTAAGCTTAGCTACAGAGTTGTCAAAACGGGCTAGCCGGCCCTAAACGGACCGGCCCTAGCGGGCCTTAGATGGGGAGAGATGAAGGGGGTATTTTTCACTTTGGGATATCAGGGGTCTGGCTATTGCCATTGGACGGAGAAGTCTCTTCTGCGACTCATTTTTATTTTCCTGCAATTACAGCTTGTAGTCTAACTCTATTTTCTTGCTTATTAGATGAAGGGGTATTCTTTATGTCATGTTATCTGTAGTGTAGATTGCTACATATTGACAGTCATTGAGTTTTGTGTTCCCATTAGTTTATTTTTCTGTTTAATTGCACTCAAACTGTAAGCTGAGTTACGAACTTAAAAATATAAATTGCATGCAGGGGCTCTGGTAGTGCTGGATGCTAGACCTGATGGAATCATATACAGAGATCTAATACCAGATTATGTAAAAATGGCGAGGACTATATATGAAGGTTTGGTTTGGTTTTTGAATGACTGAAACTCATGTTTTTAGCTTCAAATTTATTTCAGAAAGGATGACTTTATTGTGTGTCATCAATGTTTTCTTCCTTGTAGATGATTTCGGGGAGGTTGCTGTTGATGTAAACATCTTGAACGTGGGTTCTCAAAGTCAAAATTATCAAATATTCATATGCTGATGCTATGCTTGACACCCAGCTTATATAAATGAAGATTGTCCAAAGGCGTAATGGAAAGCTCGATTACCAGAAAGATCGCACAGTGGATTTCCTCCAATTTGAGAGGTCAATTGATTGCTGTGTTCCATTATTACTTTGTATGCATGTGTAGTGTATTCAAATTGACCCTTCAATTTTATGCAATTCAATTTGTTAAAAAAAGAACTTTATGCAATTCGATGTCACTGTACCAATGCAAGGACTGGTCCGAACTAGGGATGGGAATAGATTGAGCTGAGGTATACTTGCAAGGTCCAAGTCTGGCCTTTAAATTGCTCGACCGATTCGGTTGTAACTCCCAATCGGCTTTTTTTGTGTGTAAACTTTGGTCGGGTCGTAACTCTTGATCGACTTTTTCCATAAAACCTACTCAATTTGAGGGGCTTAATGAACAACCATCCCAAGTCTGACCTTGTCAATTTTTTATTTTAAAATATGTAATTACTTTTCAGAGATGAAAGTCTATACTTTAATATGACTATGACTAGTGTAATTCAAACTTCTTTCAATGAAACAAAGCGTAATTTACTCTCTAATTTTTTTTCTTCCAATATCAGTCTAATAAAATTACAAGACTTGGTTGTACCAAAAAAAATAAAAATTACAAGACTTGGGATTTTGACATGTTTAATTTCTTTATAATATACTCCCTCTGTTCTTTTTTAAGTGTCGTTTTAGTGCGGATTTTTCGTTCCTATTTAACTGTCATTTTGATATTTTAACGGTATGATTTGTCAATTATATTTTTTGTCAATTACTCTTATCTTTTTCAATAAAACTAATTAATTAAAATGTTATATATTTGAAAAACTAAAGTTTGTTTTTTTAAACAAAGTTTGTTTGTTTTTTTTAAACAAAGTTTGTTTCTTGTTATCTTAAAATTTAAACAAAATTTTGTTACCAATAATAATGGTTTCATGAATAGTTAAAATTCTATAAATAACATGAGTAATAATTGTTAAAAATTTCAAGTGTAAAATTAAAGAACAGACCCGGGAGAAAAATAAAATAAAAGACTAAATGAATGTTCAAAAGGAATAAAGAGTGGAAGACTCATTAGAACGACTGATGGGAGATGAAGAGGGAAATGGTTGAATACTCGTTTGACAAGATAGAAGAATAATATTTAGAAAGATAACATTAAATTTATTGGAAAGAAAAAGTGTGCAAAAAAATAGGAATATATTGGTGGATTAAAATGAGGGTATAATAGGAAGAAAAAGTGCAAAAATACACTTCGCTGTTTTTGTATTAATATTCTAAAACGACACTTAAAAAAGGATGGAGAGAGTAATTAAATTTGGCTCTAGAATCAATTTTAGTAGTAGCTGAAAATTGTGGCTTCTCGTTCTAGAAATGATTTTGACGCGCAAGTTCATTGTTTAATCCACTTTTGCATAAATGTATCTAAACATAAATCACTTATCTTTCAATTCAATTTTATTTTGACTGTTTAATTCACTTTTGCGTAAATGTATTCAAATACAATCACTTAATTTTAACCATAATAATTTTATAGAATTAATTAATTCAAAAATAATTTTTCTTACCAAGTAACCAAACATAAAAATAGAAACCATATAAATAAATCAATTTTTCTCAAAATCAAATGAGTTAAATAAGTATTTGGCCCTTAAAAATATTTCAAACTTCGTTTTTAGTTCTTCGTACATTTTAATTTCACGTTTAGTAAATTATAAAAATCACTTTTGTAAAGTTTAATTTTTTTATTAAAAAGGGATGAATTTTATGTCTTGAACACTTGCAAATCATATGTAATTCTTTTTTAAAACAATCTAAATTTTTGTGAGAGATTTTTTTAACATCCTAAACATCTATAAAAATTTATTCGAAAATATGAAGAATACGAATGAGTTGATTACAAAACATGGATTAAAATTTTTAAAAAAATCTAAATTTTTGTGAGAGATTTTTTTAACATCCTAAACATCTATAAAAATTTAACGAAAATATGAAGAATACGAATGAGTTGATTACAAAAACATGGATTAAAATTTAAAAAAAAATCTAAATTTTTGTGAGAGATTTTTTTAACATCCTAAACATCTATAAAAATTTATTCGAAAACATGAAGAGTATGAATGAGTTGATTACAAAACATGAATTAAAATTTGCTTAAATTTTTTTGACAGTTTAAAATTGAAATTTGAGATACTTATATGATTTTATTTTATTTTGACACCTTGACACTTTAGGACATCTGACAATTTTAAAATTTATTAATTATAGGCATTCACTTCTCTCTCTCCCCTCGGTAAAGATGAAGCAACATATCATCCCTGGCCTCCGCGAGTTGAACATAGTTTTTCACCTTATATGATGAACTACCATACTCTAAAGCACCATACAACTTATAAACAAGTTGTCGAAGCAAAGTACATCTCTGAAGACAATGCTGATAGTTTTGTAAATTTCTCTTAATTTTAAAAAAAAAACATACACACAAAGAAAAACATCCTTTCTTCTGTGTTTGACGGCATCCAATTCATGTCCATGACTCTTAAAAAAAAAAATTAAATTTTTTAAAAAAACTCATTAATAATTTAAGATGACAACTAGTAATATATGAGACATGATTTTTAAATTTTCACACTTAATGATATTGTGAAATGTATTCCAACTCCAAAACATAAATGTCATTCTAGGTAGAGCCAGAGCGTGGAAACCAGAAAGAATATATCTTAGTGACAATCAATCTTTGACTCTGAGAGATAACATGGACATTTACAGTAAAGATGGTTCAGTGCATGAGCAATACAATACTGCCGATGGTTTCTAATCCCTTTTCTTTGTTGTTGTTTATGTGATTCCCACTATCGTTGCTTCATCAACCTTTAACCATTTTCTCTCAAGTTATTCTCTCTCACTCTCTCCCCAACCATAAATTCCTTTTTCTTATCATAATAATTTGATTCACACAAAATAATATAGTTTATTTGCCAAGTACATGTTTAATTCTATGGTTTCCAATCCCATTCGGATTAAGTGTGCATATGTGTGTGTTTTAATTGAACTATATTCAAGTGAAAAACTCACAGTAACTTGCTAAATTGTTTGTTGGGTCAGATGATTAGGTTACATTTGAATTTGTTTTCACTTGCCAAATGATATGCTTGAATCCCAATATGTTTCCTCCAAGTTTTGGGTAAGATTTATAGTTTAGTTGATAACTTGATATACGAGTAAAAATATAGATATATTTATAAATTAAAAAAATTAGGTAGATGTATTGATACACAAGTAGAAGTATAGACATCTAAAGGAAAAAATTAGGTAATCGTTTTATGGTATGATTAAAAATATATACACATATGTATAAATTTAAAAAAGTAGGTATGTGTATTGATATGTGTAAAAATATAGAAATATGTATAAATTAGATACCCGTATTGGTATATGAAATAAACATAGACACATATATAAATTAAAAATAATTAGGCACTTGTATTGAAATGTGAGAAAAATATAGATACGTGTATAAATTAAAAAAAATTATGTATCTGTATTGATATTTGAGTAAAAAATAGACACATGTATAAATAAAAAAACAGATATCCGTAATGATATATAAGTAAAAATATAGTCACATGTATAAAATATAAAAAAAAAAATAGGTTTTGGTATTTGTCTATGATTAAAAAGATCAAGATGATATTTTTTGAGGTAAAATGATGAAGATAATAATTTTTGTTGATATATTAAAATTTAAGTACTCATATATATGTGTAAAAATATGGACACATGTATTAAATAGAAAATACTCCTAATGATCCATATCATACTAATTCTTACTAAGAATTAGCTTAAGACTTATCTTTTAACTTTATGATGTAATAATCATATTTTTAATTAGGAATTCGCGTATGCGCTTAAAAGCTTGGCAAGCTAGGCACTATGTCTTTAGTTGTGTGAGATTGGAGAAATGCTCTTCGGGGCCTTCTTTAGGTGCATGTTTGCTAAAAATAGGAAATATTAACAAGTATTTTAAACATTATTTAAACAACTAAAAATGAAATTTTTTATAAAAAAAGTTGTGTAATTATTACATGTACATATGTTTAACTTATACTTTTTAGATATAAGACATTTGTTAGCATAGCAAAAAAAATATTAGTACTATTTTTTATTATGTCTCGATCTAAGTTTTTTGAAGTATCGTATGATAATTTAGCATGTTGTTGATTTTTATGATATTATATGTATTAAAATTGAAATATAGACGCAATCTTAAAAAATTCACTATTTGAAAGTATTTCCATTCAAAGCTCAACTTCGAAATATTCCTTAAATCATTTACAAAAATAAAACTTTTAAGTTAAAATAGATGTTATTCTCCAAAAAAAATTATGAGAACAAATAACTTATTCTAAATGATTTTTTTTTATTTTAAAAAAAGAACTCTTATTTTAGATAAACGAAATGATAGTAATCATTAAAACTATTTGAGGAGTTGAGATTCGAGGACCATGTTATCCAACCTAATAATTTCTAACAAAATATAACTTTTTCTAAAGGACTTAAAAAAACCTATTTAAATAACTAAATCTAACTAATCCAATCTTAATCAAATGGAATTAAGTAATCTAAAAAAGCGTGGGAGTAATTTTGGTCCTAGAAAAACGGTGGCAATGCCTTAAACTAAGGCGTACCCTAAAAACTCAAATTTAATAAAACGTCGTGGATTTTGCTACGTACCCTACACTCGCGCCTTGCTACTTCTTCAACTTTGCAACCAACAATTCGCGATTTCTCTCTTCTCCATCGATGCACCGTCTTGATCGCGGTGATGTCTGGAAGAACAAAGCTCGATCCCTTCAATTGCAGCTTAGGGATCGATTTAGAGTCGCCGTCGACCGACATTGGCGCCGCCGCCATAACCGTACCATTTCCCCTGATGCCGACGGTTACTTCTCCTCCACTCTTCAGCGTTGGCTTAGCCGAATTCGCGATTTTCGTAGAGACTCGTTGCCTTCTTCCACCTCTTTCTATCGCAAACGAGGTATTCAATTCAATTTAATTATATATTTTCTTGAAATTCAAATATTGTGTGGATGTTAGGCAATTGATTAGTCTATTCATTCGATTAATTTTTGTGTTTGTGTATATACAGTGATGAGGGATTTTAGTTCCGAAGAAGAATCAACCATTCTTCGTATGATGCAAGCTGTTGCTGTTCCTATACTTGGAAATGTATGTCACGTTTTTATGAACGGATTAAACCGTGTTCAGGTATGAATATGATTATCCAACTATATGCTTCTCTCATATTTGGTCAAAATAATTGTTGTTAGCACAAGTTTTTGTAGAGATAATAAAATAAAATGCAGCGTCCTCGAGGCCTAGTTCAATTGTCAATGCTAATATTACTAGGCTTAACACCTTATGTGTTCAAACTCGGGACCTTGCATTTGTGTGTTTGTGGCGCTTGCCACTTTGTCTACAAACCAAAAATAAAAATAAAATGCAGGCATTTATCTTATATTTGTGAATTTCTTATGAACGTTGGTATAAAAGTTTAAGAATTTATTTATAAAGAAATGTAAAATATAATTAACAGTTTCAAACAATTGTCTTATTTGATCTGAATGCTATATGTACGGGAGTAACAGGTGTATGGATTGGAAAAACTACACACTGCATTGCTGGAAAGACCCAAAGGCAAGCCTCTTCTTACGGTATGTGATCTACTAAATACTAATGCCCTGCACTGTGCAAAAGGAATCTTTATGGGTTTAATTTTTTGATGGGGATTGCTTGCTTTTAATTTTAAATTTTCAGGTCAGCAACCATGTTGCTTCCATGGATGATCCACTTGTCATTGCTTCGCTTCTTCCTCCACAAGTTCTTTTGGATGCTAGAAACCTCAGATGGACACTTTGTGCAACTGATAGATGTTTTAAAAACCCTGTAACTTCTGCATTCTTTCAATCTGTTAAAGTCTTGCCGGTCGCTCGGGGTGATGGAATTTATCAGGAGGTATGGATCTAATGCACAGAACTGATAACTGAGGATAATATTTGTTTATATTTGGTGAATGGTTCTAAAACAAACTTATTATCCAAAATGAGGCTTTAGAATCTATTTTAAAAGTTAACTTTTGTCAATGACGTGGCTTTTGGTGAAAACCTCACAATTCTTCGCTTTTATTACTATGCTATGACTTAAATTATTCAATTTATCTTCCTGTTCTGTCCTGGAAATGATTTTTTTAAGTCCTTCATGCCTCAACTATCCATGGGGTGCGTACTTTTGTAGCGGCATCAAATGAAGGCCTCTGTCTTATTTTGTATCAGTTGAATAATTTTCTTTGTCTCTTGCTTTCCCCTGACCTCTCCAAACTGGACGGAAGTCACCTGTTTCTTTTTCTATTCTGTTTTTTTCCCCTCTAATGAACACGGCTCCTCAACATAGTTAAATATGTTAGCAATCATTCCAATGAAAATTTAACTCAGAAAAATAGAAAATTATCAAATAAGTGAGAATGTAATTTTGAAGTGTGAGCAAGGGAAGTAAAGTTTTAGTGAATGGATATAAAAAGAGACATGGTTTCAATCCCTCCAAAGTGGAATTTGTCTACATATATGATATATGTTACTTTAAATTTCAACTAATCCATCTCTTCTGCAGGGAATGGATTTGGCTCTTTCTAAATTGAACAACGGTGGTTGGGTCCACATATTCCCAGAGGGTAGTCGCTCCCGGGATGGTGGAAAAACCATGGGATCTTGCAAGAGAGGTGTTGCCAGGTAATGACTAACAATCTTCTGCAGTATTTGCTCATTTAATGTCATGGTAGTTAGTTATTTAAAATTTTGGTGTTTCCTAACAAGGTTATTTCCTTATTCTTTAGAGTATTATAATTAAATTGCTGACTACAGACATAGTTCGTTCTCTACAAAGGATTGAAATTGTTCCATTGGTAAATTCATAATGGCAAAATTTCAAAGTTTTGGCATAATTGTTTGTTGGTACACCTTTTATTTGTATTTAAACAATAACAACCAAGCCTTTTCCCACTAAGTAGGTTCTTTTGTTTGTATTTAAATCAAATCAAAATTTAAACGGCAGATTTCTGAAATTATTCATTAATTAATTTTTTTATACACTGTCTAATTATTTTTACCCCCACACTCGCACCCCACCCACCCACATATATATGAAACAACTAATGCTAGTATTGTTAGTTTTTATGCTGGGGGTGGGAATTGAACCCTCGATCTCCTTATCACTTCACTTCTTAACTCCCGCACCAACCACCAAGCAACCCTTATATCCCTTATTTTTACCATATATTTAAATGCAAATATATTTTCTGTTGTTACAGTGCTGATATATTCTGTATGGAAGTGGACTGTATTTATACTATCAAAACTTGCTGATAAGTTTGTTATTTTCTTAAATAACATTAGCTCAGGGGTCAAGTTGAATGGATCCAATAACCCAATGAGCTTAAACCTTTTCAAAGTTTAAATCTGCAATTGATATGCACAGTTTGTTCGTTTTCTTGTTTAAAATTTAAATTTAGTTATTGGATTTATGTTTTATTGCCAATGTATGATGTTTTAAATTTGGATTCTATATCATAGCAATTATGGGATCATATTTTTTATATTGCGTTGTTGTCAGCATATTGGATTTGGATAGGATGTTATTATGTATATCTGTACATGTGCTGCAGGCATAATGTGATGCTAATTTACCACTAATACTAATTTATGACATGATACATAATACCTTAAGATTAATTAATTTCTAAAATATATCTTATGTTTCACTCTTTGCTTCTCCCTGTTTCTACTATTTGATATTGCAATAGAGCAATACAGATTTCCTGATGTAAATTTCCCCATCAGGTTTGTCTTGGATGGAGATAGCATGCCTGTTGTTATCCCATTTGTACATACAGGGATGCAGGAGATTATGCCAATAGGTGCCAGCATTCCAAGAATTGGAAAGATGGTACGTACTTTTGACCCATTTCCGAAATTATTTCATCAACACATAGGGAGTCAGTGAAATAATCAACCCCTAGTCAATATATGAGCTTTCCAAGGTTCAAAATACGGGATGGTGCTATATTGCTAGCTTTTAGTGGAATGCCACTATTCTGTCACTTGGTTAGGGGTCTGTTTTTCACCTCCTCAGAGAACAAAATGTTCACCTGAGTCCTGATTGAATTCAGATTCTGCTGGGTGTGGCTTATATAGTATTTATGTGATTAGTTTTGATTGTATTTTCAGTTTAAATCTTACTGTTTTTACATGTTTGGATTGTTTAGGTTACTGTAATCGTAGGCGATCCTATAAATTTTGACGATATATTAAACATGGAGAAAGGCCCGGACGTGCCAAGAAAAAGACTGTATGATGCAGTAGCAGCAAGAATTGGTGATCGGTTGCATGAACTGAAGGCCCAAGTCGACACTTTAGCAATGGAACGAGAAATGCGGTTACAAGATCGCTCTCCACACAGCTCCGAACGAGTGTCTGGAATCTTGCAGCAGGTTGATTGGGAATTATTTGGAATGAATGACTTCCTATCTTCTACTGATGATGATTCCATGCAGACACCAGAAACAGTTGTCCTCCCAAATACCAGTGTTTCTGAACAGCATCAGCAATCACATAGTAAGAGAGTGGGTTTCTCGTACAGGATGCGTGGTTATATGGATCAGATGGAACTAATGTCATTTGCTGCCAGAGGCTTATTTATGAATAACAATGAAACTAAGGACTCTTCTGGCTTTAGTAGAGAGATCCGCCCCTTGAAGGCATGGAAACAGCTTTTTGATGCTCATGTTTTGAAGCAATGGAATTACAGCATGTAGAGTGTGTAAATTTTGTAAGATAAACAGTTGAACGTAGTGGAATTGATTAGAATTTGTAACTAAAATAGCTAATATTTTTTATTTTTTTTTAATGATTACCTTGAGTGGCAGGATAAAATCACATGGTGGCACTTGGCCCCTAATGTGATGAAATGAAACCATGAAAAAGTTGCATCGGTTATTGACTTAGGAAATAAGTGATATTTTATTTCAGGCTTAATATATTTTTGGTCTTCCTAATATATCCAGTTTTTCACTTTCATCTCTGATTTTGTTTTTTGGTTTTTTTCTGGTCACTATAAATTTTGTTTCATTTTGGTCTTCGTTATTTTAGTTTAGTTACCATGATTACTTGTTTCTGTAATGGCCTTTTTTGTGTCTTGGTTTCTTTAAAAATTATCAATCAGAAACTTATCGAACTTTTACTAAATATTACAAAAATCGAACAAAAAATATCTATTATAATATAATGTTGATGGTGGATTTGCAGGTTGCAGTAGAATGATATGCAGTAGCAAGGGTTATTTCATTCTGTCATTTGCTTATAACTTGGGAACATGCTCAGTCCTTCAAACTGAACTTTGGATTATGCATGTTCCAAAACTAGCGTAGGGTCGTATCGAAATAAAAACTAGCCTCACCCTGCCTAATGCCTGCCACCCATGTTTCTGAAATCTGTTGTTCAATTGTTAGCTGCGCTCAGTCTGCCACCCATATTTTCAATACAAGATTTTTTTATTTTTTTTTAGTTTCTTAATTTATGTCCTTAGGGTACAAATTAACATGCCCTTTATTTATTTTTCTTAATCAATACTTACATATTTGTATACTGTGAATCCAATTATATAGTATTATTATCTTTACATGATCCAAATCATTCATAAAGAGAGAAAACCATATGGCAGACATTCTGGTTTAGAGAGCAGTTCAGATTTTTGATTTTGTTCCTGATTTTCTCAACCTTCCCATGTTGTTAGATACATGATACGACTTGTACATGGTTTCTTTAGAGGTTTGTGATTTCTGTTTGTTGTTGGGGCCATGTATCTTTGACAAAGTATCCGTTGGTAGTCTGATCTCTTTTTTTATTTTCTATATTACTGTAAAATACGTTTTTTTGAAGTCATCCATATTGTGAGTACAATGAATTAATACGTTGATTTGAGCCATATGCTGATATGCATGCACCATTAGTAAGTGGTAAGGTTACTCTTTTAGTATGAAACACACCTGATTGGAAAGAAAAAAATCTACCTGTATTTCTCCAAAAAAAAAAAAAAAAATAAAAAAAAAAATCTACCTGTATGTCCTAACAAATTTTTGGACGAATAATCAAATATTACTCATTATAAAACAAGGTGGCCATAATATCATGGTTACGTCTGTAAAACAAATAAAAATATCATGGTTACAAATTAAACTAAGGAGTGTTTTAAGTATTCGTATTCGTATTCTGTGAATGTATATATTTTCTCAATTATTCTTGTTTTTTATTTTTTAAATAGAAGGTAGAAAAAATATATCTGCACATAAAAAATAGGGACTTCATTCGACGTCCCTTTCTTTTTTGGTTTACTTTTAAATTCCGTTTAAGTTGTATTTGATGAGAAAAAAAAAAGTGAGAGATAGAGCATATGTAGCCAATAGCCTTATACTCAGCTTTATTATGATTGATTTTTCAGGTTTCTTTTGATTGACTTTCATGTTACCCACTGCATACTTAGAATTGAATTTTGAAGTACACATATATAAAGTAAGTTCAGAATCAGAAGTCTAGTGAATAACATGCAAAAGCTAAGGGCTTCCATTCATGAACTTGGAGCTGGATATTGTGCGCGTATCTGCAGTGATTTATCTCTCGCTCAAAAGAGGTTAAACTGAAAGAGATCTATACAATTTCATCCAAATATTATTGGATTCTCTAACTATGTTTTCTAACCAATTTTAAATTTTTTTAAAAAAAAAAAAAAAAAAAAAGTACACCTCTCTCTTATGCCTAATCTAATCTAATCAATAACCTTGTAAGGCAATTCATTCATTGAACAGTAAAGTAGAATGTTGAGCGTGATTGTCGACCAAAATAATTTGAGCAGAACGAAGTAGGGTGCCATGGCAGGCAGGCAAAGACAAACTTTACAGATCACATACCAAACTCTCACTACACAACCAAAAAAAAAAACCAAGTAGAATTAAATATTAAGTACTATGATTATTAGACAAAGTAGGGCCCATTAAAGAGAGTCCACGTCCTCAACGGTCCAGATTTACAACGAAATGAAAACCTTCTCTAATCCACCGTTCAAAAATATGTGTAAGATTTCGAAGCCAGATCTTCATTCTTCCGTTCATAATTGATTTCCATAAAAAAAAAAAGAATTAAAAAGAAAGAAATCCCGTGTAGTTTTGTGAGTGAGTGAGATAATGGCAGAAGAAGAAGAAGAATCAGAGCTTAGCGAGAAGCAGAAAGTTGAAATCGCGAAGTGGTTTCTTCTTAATTCTCCTCCTGGTGAAATTCAATACGTTGCAAAAGGTTCTTTTTCAATTTTCTTCCTCAGCATTTCATTTTTATATTTCAATTTGTTTAATTGTTTCTTCTTCTTCTTCTTCAGATGTGAAATCCATTCTCAACGATGATGGTTCGTTTAACGAAGCTGCTTCCGAAGCATTTCCAATTTACAACAAATCTCACTTCATTGTTCTTTCAATGCCTGACCGAAGCGGAGATGTAACTAACTTTTCATATTTTTTTAATTCTTAGGGTTTCATATTTTTTTAATTATTTGATTTTTCAATTAATTGGATCGGTATTATGCTATATGAATGTATTATTGATAAATCAATGTGTATTTTCTTATGTAAAACACGAATCCCCTGACTTAGGAACCTGCTGCATGCAGGTACTGGTTACTTCATTTGGCGAGCTTGAGGACAATGTATATCTTGATCCTAGAACTGCTCAAGTAGCAATAGTTGACCATGTTAAACAAGTAAGTGTGTGTTTGATTCAATTGATTTTAGTTAAAAATGAGCTTTAGGTAAGATCATTTATGTTTGGATAAGTTCTTGGGAAAGTGAGTTGAACACAAAATTTGAGTGTGAAAATCATTTTGGAGATGAAAACGACAGATTTTAGCTTCAAGCTAATCGTACTCAAAAACCTCCTAACTTACAAAAATCAATCCTACTCGGAAACCTGCAAACATACCAAAATCAATTTTAAATCTTCTAAATCCAAACATGCACCAAGTTACTTTTATCTATTTTTAGGACACAAAAAACTGTTTTTAGGACACAAAAATGTGGTTAAATTATTAGTTTTAGTTTTGAATATACCAGCCACAGTTCCACTTAACTTTTATTTCTTGAGGAATGGGTTAAAATTAAATATACAAGAGCCTTATTTATATTCACTGTCTTTTTTTCCTTCAATTTATATTTAGTGAAATAAAGGTGGAGCAAATCAAAGGTTATATATAATGGCTTGTCGTATACATCTTCTTGGATTTGTATGTGGAGAGTATTATAAGGACCAATTTTCTGCTTATTGAAATTGCTTTTTGGAACTTGGAAAATGTGTTTTCTTCGAAAAAATTGAAATTAGAAGAAATATTTAGTTGGAGAATAGGGCATAAAGCAAAACAGGAAAATTTGGTATTGCAGCCAAATATGACTTGTGCTGCTGTATTTGTGCGAAGCTGTATCGTTGGCGGTTGTCTTACGACAATGCGATAAATGTTTCAGGTCTGTACAGAGGTGAGACCTGCACTAGATGAAGAACTTCCATCTGCATACATTGAAGAATTTCGGTAATCCTCTCCAATTTCCATGATTGAATTTTTTTATGTCTTACCATTTGATATTCCGTTAATCTTTTACTGAAGTGACCCCCGCACAACGATTTTTGATGTTGAGGGGTGGAACATGCTGCTTCATTTTAGATTTTAATGAACTTATTTGCTTTTCAAATAAACTTTTTATTCTCTATTGCTGGTACTTTATTATTCCTCAATCATCTGCGTGAACTCAAACTTTTAAAATTGTTCAAAATAGATTGACCAAATAGATTGACCAAATAGATTTCTTCTTTAATACAGCCACCACCAAAGCCTTTTCAGTTTTCCCACCAGACGGGGTTAGTTACAATGTCCTATCATGAATCATGCCTTTTGACAAGTATAGATTTGTTCTTCTATGCAACTATTCTATTGAGAACGTGAACCCCATAAGCGTCTTTTAAGGTTATGACACATAAATTAAGAATAACCTGTGTTTATTTTTTAATTTATCCTTTCTCTCAAATATTTTACTTCGACACAATTCTTTGTTGTGTTAATTCTTTTGGTTAAAATAAGGATATAATGTAATTGACAAATGAGTAAAACAGCAATTAGTCTTGGACTTTAAAAATGATGGATAAATTGGAACATAAACTTTTCTTCTTTTAGCAATACTTTAAAAGAAAAGGAGGGAGCATTTGGCTGTATATATCTTGTCATTAAAAAACTATATTGACTGCTTGCATAAAGTAGCTTGAGTATCGCATGCCTGTGTCTTTTGCATGCATTATTTGCTTCCATAACACAGGACTTGTTTATTGCAGATTCTGTCTGGATGCTGAAATACTTAAATATGTTGAAGAAGTTTATCCAAAAGGTGTCTGCTCTGTGTACTGTGTAAATGGGAAGGATACAGAGGGCCCAGGTTCTGATTTTGAGCTTGCTGTTGTGATTTCTGCTGCTAGGCATAGCCCACAAAATTTCTGGTGTGTGAATTTAGTTGAACGAAATTCGAACTGTTAGATGACTACTTTACTAGTTATAGTTATATGGTAAAAAAATGTATTAATAAAGTTAGTACTCCTGCTTTTGGTTATAGCAATGGGAGTTGGTGCTCAATTTGGAATATTGATTTCAAAGACGACCAACAAACAGTGGAAGTAAAAGGGAAATTGCAGGTGATTTTATGTAGATATTTGATGCATTGATTTGAAAGATACTTTATAGCTCTGCTTTAACATAATCATTTTTATCCTATTTTTAGGTCGGTGCTCATTATTTTGAGGAAGGAAATGTGCAGTTAGATGCAAAACATGAATGCAAAGATGCAACTCTTTTTCAGGTTACCATAAATCAGCATTCTTTGACTTATCAGTGTATTAGGTGTGAATGTATCAGCAAGTTACCTGTACATGTCCACTTATTTTTGGCAATCTACTGTATATGTATCCTTGCCTCTTTTTGTATATATATTCGAAAACGATAAGATATAGGTATAGATTATTCATGTTTCATCTTTTGATTTATGTTCAGGCCCCTGATGATTGTGCGCTTGCCATAACAAGCATGATTCGTCACCATGAAACGGAGTACCTTGCTTCTCTTGAGGTTCTGAATTCGATTTCTTGTAGCTAGGATCATTCTCTTTTCTTTTTTTTTCTTTTTTCTTTTTTTTCCTTCTTGTTAATGTTGCTAATGACCATAACTTGACAGGCTTCATATTTAAACCTTCCCGATTCTACTTTCAAGGTACCCTCTATTATATAATCCTATAATTATGTTAAGCCTATGATAGTCATTGATTTTTGAAGCCTTCTGATAATAATTTATTGCAGGATCTTCGGAGGAAGCTTCCAGTCACCCGCACCTTATTTCCATGGCATAACACTTTGCAATTTAGCTTGTCAAGAGACATCTCAAAAGAACTTGGCATTGGAAAGTAAATACACACACACATACACAACTAATAAAAGTTGTGTTTGGTCGAACGCGGAGACAAGTTCCCTATATAGTCAATTATTCACCATATGTAATTGTTCAAGTCAATGATCAATCATTTTTAGTGTTACTTTATTTCCCCTCATTTGATTTCTGTAGCGCACTCCTTGGTCTGTCCCTTCTGCTGGTGTACTGTACTGTAGTTCTTTTTTGACATTATTTGTATAGCAGTAAAGAGTTACGTGTGTTTTAAGCCATTGTCCTAAAAAGTTTTGGGAGTCAATTAAAAATGCAGCAAGAAAGATTGTTATCAGAAGAAAATTTAGTGATGGTTTGGCACTGGTTGAGATGATTTCGTGGATAGCAAATATATATTCACTAAGCTAGTTGAGGATGTCATGTGAATGCTTGTCAATTGTCGTTGAGGATGATGACAATGAAGGCAGCAACGCCTCTATTGTCGTTTATTTGGTCGATGTGATGCTTATGGTTATTGCTCTTGCAATCCTGGATAAGCTTTGTTTAGACATAAATATAAGTACATAAAAACTTTGAAGTTGTCTTTGTCAAACTTGTAGAGAATTAAACTGCCCTTTTTAGTCTAAGGGTGTCGAACATGGCAATTTAGGGTGTGTTTGTTTCAGTTTTAAAAGAAATTGATTTTGTGTTAAGACAATTTAAAAAAAAATCTAAAGCTATTTTTGTTTGTTTACTACCTATAAAAATCATTTAAAAAAAAAAGAGTTTTAACTTGTATATGTGTTACCTCTTTGTTTTTGAAAAAAAAATATATTGTGAGAAAAGCTAATCCTAATAGCTTTTCATTTTAGAGTCAATAGTTTTTTTTTTAGAAAATGATTTTTTTATAATCCTAAATAGAACATTTAAAAATAACAAGTGATTTTTTTAGAGAAAAGATATATTTTCTTTTGAAAAAATCTGAATCAAAGGGGCCCGTAATTTACTTCAAGCAAGTTAAAAAGAATCTTGTACGAGATTGATGGTAACGTTAGGGGTCATATATTGGTAGTATAACGACTAAATCAACTTAGTAGTTAAGAATTGGTAGTATAAAGACAAAATTAACTTTGAGTAGTTAAGTACATGGATCAATTTGACGGTCTATGTTAACGAGATAGAAGCGTGTAGGTGAATAATGTTTGATCCGGTCAGAAACAATTAAACTATGTATATCTAAGACACATATTTATAAATTCTTGCCGAGTTAGAAATGAATTTGGTGGCTTACTTATTTAGAACATAATTGAAATATTTATATTTGAGGGATGTATATATAAAGCTCTATTGAGTTAGAAAGGAATTTGATGGTTTACTCGTTTAGAAATGTGAAATGATGTAATATAAAGTATGAGAACTATAAACAAGTAGTTACAATATACTACTAGTACATTACAATTGGTTTGTGACTTAACCAGCAACTATGATAAAATTTAAATATTTTTAGTGACATATTCGCTCGGCTTTTTTTAAGTGTTGTTTTATAATAGTTCTTTTCAATAAATTTGATATGTTAATGCTCTCATTTTCTTCAACAAATTCCAGCTAAATAAAAACAAAATACACACTCAAACAACACTTAGAAATAAATGGAGAGAGTAATAGTTATGATTGTTTCACCGTATAAATATATTTTACGTTGAATATGTATATGAATTAAAAAGCTTTACAATACGAATACATTACTATCAACCATGCGTGTGACCTTATATGTGATTATGATAAAATTCAAACATTTTTAATGATCAATTAGTTATAATTGATTCATACGGTAAACATTCGTTGCATTGCATTTGACGATGTACTTATATGAATTAAATGTTTGCTTTTTAATGTTTTTGTCCAAATGGAGAACTCCGTATTAGCCTTCGCTGACCAGTATCGCTCTTACGCTTGTAGTATTTGTGATCGGCCTACTCAATTGTGTATCAATCAAAAGGCAGGGTGTCGCACCCTCAAGGGAATGGTTACGTCCAATATATCCCCCATTCTTCTCGACATGCTATGGTGCCCCTTGGAGATAGAAGCCGGTTGAGTCACTTACACGTTTTAAATTTCAATCAAGTGATTGAGTTCAAGTTGTTAACAAATTTTATCGAATGACAAATTGTTTAGAAGAATCCGAATTCGATTTTTGAGTGAAACAACAATTATTCTCGTAAACATCGAGTTAATACAAAAAATAATTGTAGGAAAAGATACGTCATCTAAACATTTTACTAGTAATTTTTTTAAAAAAAATATAAAAATATAAAACCCTAAAAACAACAGATAAGCAGTATAAAAGAAAAGAAATCGCAAGCGCTGCTGTTTGGCCCTGTATCAGAAACAAGTTAGAGTTGCAGCACTGAACTCTACTCGCTGGTAAACGCAGGCGGAGTTGGTCGTCGTCCATCAGAAACAGTGAGAAATTCCGTACACATATTCCTTTTTCGTATTTTCTTCTCTCTTCTTTCTTTCACTTTCACAAAACCATAAACATAGAAACTACATCTCTCTTGTTTCACCTCGCTCTCGTCTCCTCTTAGCATTGTCACTGGATCCGCCCTCTTCAGAAATGCTTTTATGTTGGAAAATTGATTAATGTGTTTATGCTTGTTTATTTTGTGTTATGTAGACATTGTGTTAAAGTTTATTATATTTTTCATGCTCAATTCATTTGAAGTTAGACCCTTTTCTTTGTGATGAAATTCCGATTTTTTTTCTTCTTTTTTTTCTTCTTGCATTGTGGTTCCTTTTACAATTGTGCTTACAAAGTCACTTTTCATATTTTAGCCACACCAATATGTAATGTCTGGATCCGCCACCGCTTCTTTTAAAGGCATGACACCAGACAATTGGGTTGCGTTGGAGAAGAAGCAGCTCCTTTTTCTTTTTTCGTTCTCACCTTGGATCTAACTCTATGATTGTTTATGATTAGTACTGCATTTGTTTTTGCAAAATGCATATTAATTCTGTTATCCGGTATAATCATGCATTTATGAATTCCCACTTAATCTTGGTTGTAAAGCGTATATACTTGACGTCTAAATCTTGAAGAATGCTGCACAAATGTTTTATACAAATGATGATTTGTGGTATTTTCTTTTTGTTATTCAATCAACTAAATGAAATGATGCATGCGAATGATTTGGAAAATGTTTTAAGAAACAACTTGTGTAGTGTGTTACATAAAAGCTTGAGGTAGTTATATTTTGAAAATCCAGGACTATTCGTTGTATGGTCTGTTACCGGCAGTAGACAAAGTTTATTTAGTGAAGGTCTAAATGAAGGGTGAATCTTTAATTCAATTATCAATAATCTGTTACCATTCTGAACTAAGAGTAAATTAGATCGATACCCCTGCTCCCTTTCCTATTTGGCTCTGGAATGATGTGAATTAGCCAAATCAGACATTAATGTGCTCCATTAGGCAATCAGCATTACCTGCTTGGATCATGTTGATGACCCTCATGTTGAAGCGCATTTCTCTGATGATCAACAAAGAGATTGGTTTCTTTTTCCTGACCAGAACCAGTTAATCACAACACTTTTCTCTTTCTATATATATAGAAAGGAAAAGGAGTCACCATTATTCAGTTACTAGAAAAGTTCTGTTTTAGTCTAATATCTTCATTTTATATCTGATAGCATTTTTTGTTTTACATACAACTTCAATAAATGATGAAAATGGAATCCAAGTTTATGTGCTTGTGAATCCAAATGGAATGGTCATGTTATTGATAAATTTCATCTTTCTGTTAGCGATCTCTCCAAATTTTGACTGTGTTGCTTAATATAATGGCTGTCGTGCAATATGACTATTCTGTTTCCTTTTCTTCCAACTAACTACCACCCTTAGCATCCCCCTTCTTATTTCTTATTATAAACCTTCCAAATCTTGGGCTTGTTCTAATTGAGGGTCAATAGAGGATCCCCCTCTTGTTCAGCCCTTTTCTCTCTATTCTCTTGTTCATTCCTCTACTCTAGATTTTGTGTTCCATCACTGGTGTAGTTCATAACGAGTCTCTTGCTATATAAATTCTATCCGGTTTGAAATGGTTCACTGTTGTTGAAATACATGAACTTTTGCAGGTTTGGGCAACGTCTTCATTATTAATCCATTTTATACCTCTGCAATATGATTATTCTGCTTTACATTCTCCTCGCCGTCATGAAGGGCCCAACCCTTTGCCTTGGAAATATGTGAGTGTATAAAAAAATCTCAATTATGTCTTCATCTTAATGATTTGGAGTTTGGACCTACAAATCAGAAAATTGTGTTATTAACTTGAATATTATAGTGGTCAACTGATAATTACTATAGGGTCGAGGACAAAATTTTGAAAGTTGGAGAAGAGTTGTGGAGAGAAACTCTACCATTACAAGGTGGCTCCTGCTTTTATCAATTACAAGGTCTAAAACCCCATATGTGGTATGAAGTGAAGATATCATATCCGGCATCTGTATGTATATGTATAGTATGTCTTCTTAGAGTTCTTTGCAGGAGATCTTTCTTCTAGAAACTAACATATGCCCTACATAAAATACCAGATACCTGCTAGCTTTTCCTTACAATTGAAGAGAGACAAATCAGACGTGGTGCGGAACAATAACAGGAGATTGCTCAACACTGAAAAGCTAATTTTTAAGACTGATAGCAATCAGGTGCAATGTTAGTATGAAGTCTTACTCCAAAATTTCCCGAAAAGTCTGTATCTAGCTTAACTTTATTATGCTTTATTCCTACAATCTTGACTTAATTCAGGATGAAGCCAATCTAGTATTAGTAACTGTGGAGCCAGAGGGGTTTCCTTCTAAACAGAACGTACCAGAGAGGCAATTCATTATTTTCAATATAGGTAATATCATGCATAATATATATTAATAATGTTAAAGTTAGTAATTGTTGGCTCTCATGCTTCATTGCTAATTTTTTCCTTGTTTTATTATTCTTCTGTTGATACAACAGTGTGTGATGAACTACTGCTAGGCATACCCTACAAAGCTTGGTGGGTAGTGGCACTAGCAGTCCTGTGTCTTGGAATTGCGTTTGTTGTTCCTTCCTTTCTTCCATTGTATCTGCTACCAAAGAATCAAGTGCTACAATCAGACCGTGTTTCAAAAATTTCTTGACAAGCTTCCCCGGAAGATATAATTATTGTATGATTGTCTATCCAAATGCTGAGGCACACTGCATGTCATTGAAAATAGAATTTTGGAATTCACCTTCTGATCACTTATTTTTCAAGTTTTCTATCTTGTTCCATCAGTTATAATGTAACAGAACTACTAGTCTCTGATATTTTTGCTTATGATGATTATAACTTTATGCTGTTTTTTTAGCAATCTGTTACATTAGTTATCTTTTCTGTCATTCCAACTCAATCATAAACTGAAGCTTGGGTTTTTTGGGACACTCATTCTGGTTTTAGCTTTCATTTGAAGATAAATACACTCCTATAAGGAAAATACTAATTGTTACGCAGTAAAATCATGAAAACACAAGAGTTTCAATTGGTTCATTTGGGCGTTTGTGATTAAAAAGACAGCGTGTCACACATTTCTACACACAAATGACATCAAATGTTCTAAAAAGCTACAACTTAATTACGATAAAATCCAGAACTTCAAGTTTAAAATTGACTTAATGGTCTTTTTAAATAAATGATTAGCTCATATTAACGCTACAAGTAATTTTTTACATATTAAGCTAGATACCTGTCTGTTCAATTTTTTGTAACAAAAAGTATTTTTATACAGTTAAATAGTTGTCCTTCTCAATGGGATATGTGTATTTTAGACGTTAGATTACATCCTAATCGTTCATGTGTCCCTGTCAAACTAGAATCCATTACGCAGTTTAATATTTTTGTCCTTTTTAAAGCATGTGGACAAGATTCGTGTGCAAGATATCATTTTTCTATGACAGCTACTTAGTTGTTTTTTTCATGGATAAAAACTTAGAAACATGTTATCGATATCTATTGTTTTATTTTGGAGATATATTATCAACACAAAACCCCGTTGATTTGTCTTATGATTTTATGTTTATAATATCCAATGAATCAGAATGTTATTTTGGGGAGACAAAAGAACAAGATGGACTCGTGTGTACTGTATAATAATAAGTAACTCTCTTAAACTCACACTTGTGTTCAATCCAATCCTATCAAGTTGAGGTTGGGGATAGTAAATAATAAGTAAAGAGTAAAAAAGTATGGAGGAAACCAAAGGCGAGCACAGTGTCCATGTTGTTTCGGAAGTGGAGCCGGTTTCTGCAAAAGAGCTACCTAAAAAGGCAAAGCGTGTAGCGTCGCTTGACATCTTCCGTGGTCTTACTGTTGCGGTACATCTTCCTCTCTTAATCCTCTGCAAATTTCACAAACTTGCTTCTTTTGTTTACTACCATATATAGTACATTAGTAAACTACCTGCATCTTCCAAATGTTGAGACTATAAAACAACACGAAATAGCTGAAAACCTGGAATCACTACTCACTCCTTTCATTTTTGTTGTATTTACTTATGCATGGTTTCTAGATGTTAAGTTATTTGGAGAAACACCTTAATTGAGTGCTTATAGGATAAGCACTTATCATATAAATAGAATCAGTTTAATATTACATATATAGCACCTGCAGTCTCTCAATATTTATTTATATTTTGAAAATTAGAATTTGAGAATATATAGATAAAAAATTTATCTTATTTTTTAATTGGCTATACTAATGATAGTGCTTGCTGCTATTTTTGTTGACAAAGTGTTAAAAGGTGATTGTGGTATGTACTTGTAATGACTGCAGATTACATACTAAACTTTTTTGATAATTATAACCCGCTACTGAGAAATTCATCGTGAATGGTTCAAACTTTCTCCGAGTACTATGGAGTAAGGATCATTCTTATTTTTTTGTGGTATTGTGGGTATATGAAAACAAATCTCATCAAGTTGGAAAGAATATGTTCTCTATTAAGAAGCTTTGATAGTAAGCATATGAGAAAATAAAAGCTTAAGACCAAATTATATTCCCCACCCTACAAAATTGTATGTACCAAGTGAAAAAGCTTAGAAAACTTTACAATTTTCAATTTGGACAACAAATTGAATCTAAGGATGGAGATTTGACAGTGTTTGTGGTTGTAAAGTACAGAGCCAAACAGGTATAAAAAAGCTGGTATCAGTTTGAATTTGTGTGCACGATTAGCTCAGATCAACAATCATGCCAGATGGCTATTTTAATTGTGTTAATTAAAGGAAATTAAACCAACTCTTATGTCATTTATAAAAAAAATAAAATTTAAACCACCTACAAAAACATCATTTGACTTCTTTAGGACTTGTAAATATACTTTGCAGCTTATGATCTTGGTTGATGATGCTGGAGGAGAATGGCCAGCAATTGGTCATGCTCCATGGCATGGCTGCAATCTCGCTGATTTTGTCATGCCTTTCTTTTTGTTCATTGTGGGCATGGCCATCCCACTTTCTCTCAAGGTTAGTTTCGAATGAGAAAATACGGTGGCCAATATTGCATTAGTTAAGTACTTGCATTCTCTGCTTATTTATTTTTTCTCCTTTGGTTAAAGCTTAAAACCAGTCCTTTATTTGGTTGTTTTCTATTTGATATCCAGAAAATACCAAATAAACTTCTAGCTGTTAAAAAGGTGATAGTAAGAACACTCAAACTCCTCTTCTGGGGTCTGCTCTTACAAGGTTAGTTTTTCTAACGTAAAGAGAAGTTATTATGTGATATTATTTTATACTCTAACAATCATTAATATTGGTCTTTGTGCAAGTTATTCTGTTGAATTGAGCTAATAATTGAATCTGAATTTCATAGTAAAAAATCTTCTAATTAGAGATTTTTGTGGGGGTGAAAGACAACATCATTGTGTTTTATTTTGTTGTGATGGATGACCTTAATGATGAAGGTGGTTACTCACATGCTCCTGACCATCTATCTTACGGAGTTGACATGAAACACATAAGGTGGTGTGGCATCCTTCAGGTAATTTCAATCCCTTTTTTCGTGCTTATTTTAGCAGGGAAGATTTTCAGTATAACATCATTAAAACAAGAAATTTTGTGTTTATACTCCTAGAGAATTGCTCTAGCATATTTGGTTGTGGCACTGGTGGAGATAATTTCAAGAAGTAGACAAGCTAGAGATGATCCGGAACCTACTAATCTCTCAATCATCACGTTCTACTATTGGCATTGGTTAGTTTGTAATTGCATGTTTTTAGTTGATTGCCAATATGATTTGATTTTTTGAGCATTCTATCTATTAAAATTTCAGGCTAGTAGCGGCATGTATACTTATTGGTTACATGGCTTTACTTTATGGAATACATGTTCCAGATTGGCAATTCACTGTCCATAATTCAGATAGCATATATAACGGCACAACTTTCACCGTAAGCTTCGGGTTCCCATCTATTTTTCTTCTCCTAAGGATACTTAAACATTAAGTGGGATTATCCTCCCTCTTTTTTCAACTCTCTCTAATTTGTTTGCTCAGTCAATTTTAGGTGACCTGTGGTGTCAGAGGGAAACTTGACCCTCCTTGTAATGCTGTGGGATATATTGACAGAGAGGTGCTTGGAATTAATCATGTGTATACGAAGCCAGCTTGGAGGAGATCTGAAGTGTGTTGCTATTTCTCCTAGATACCTTGTTCTACTACAAAATTTGAGTGAATCACTTTTTTATGTTGTGGGGTAATTTCAAACACTTATTGCCTTTTATGTAAGTCCTGCAGGCTTGTACCGTGAAACCCCTATATGAAGGGCCTTTTAAAAAAACTGCTCCTGCATGGTGTTATGCTCCTTTTGAACCAGAAGGAATTTTAAGGTCTGTATACAGTCTCCAAATCTTCTTAGTAGTTTTGTTTTGTCTTTTTTGAGTTAGCAGAAATCTCAAACATTCTATTACAGACCCAATTTTCTAGATTTCAATTAGTTCTTAATTACCTAACTTTGTTTGCTTCACGGGAGATGCTATGATTTTATGTGATTCAATCATTGAAAATGCTTATCACATTGTTACCAAGAAAAAGAGTTGAGGACTCTCATGTTCATTCTTCTTTTGTTTAAAAATATAGGGAGCAATGTGTAAATTTTGAAACAAATGTGAACCAATTTCCATTAATTGAAAAAATTATAAAGGATCAATTTGAGATTAACATTATATAGAGTGAGGGACAAATTTCAAATTCTTAGTTTTTAGGTGGTATTTTAAATTTTCTTGGATTAATATTATATGCAATTGCAGTTCAATATCTGCTATTCTATCCACGATCATCGGATTGCATTATGGACATGTACTCATACACTTGCAGGTAAAACTTGTGACTCAAAGTAATCAGTGTTTGAAATCTCGTTAACTTATGCTCACTACTTCACTTTTGTGAATTTAGGATCATCTTTCTAGATTAAAGCAATGGATTCTCCTTGGCTTAGCTCTCCTTACTTTAGGACTTGTTCTTCACTTCTCCCACGGTACGAAATCTTACCTCAATGTTGGTTGGAACTTACTATGTAACCAGACATTTATCCTAATTTATTCTGATTACGTTCCCTTCCCTTTTTCTTTCTTCCATTTACTACAGCCATTCCTTTGAATAAACAGTTGTACACACTGAGCTATGTTTGCGTAACATCTGGTGCTGCGGCATTAGTTTTTTCAGCCTTCTATATAATGGTATATCTCTGAAAACAATATTTTATCCGCTTGGTTATTTTTCGCATTTGTCATTTCGATTGATATAGAATTGGAAGTCTCTGATTTCAGGTTGATATTTGGGGACTGAAATTATTGTTCATCCCTTTTAAATGGATTGGTATGAACTCCATGCTTGTCTATGTCATGGCAGCTGAGGGAATCTTTGCAGGATTCATTAATGGGTGGTATTATGACGACCCTTATAATACACTGGTACATTCATCTTAACTGATTTTCTGTATACTTTGGTTCCTGAACTCTTGCTCAGTATTCTTATTGCCATTTAGCACCATAAAACAATTTGAAATTTTCCTTATTGCTCAGTATATATAATTACTACTTTTCAAGCTCCTTGATCAACAGATGCTACTATCTGGATACTCACCCATAATTATTATTCTTGGATGATTTTTGTTGTTATTATCATTGTTTGAATTTAATGACATGTAATATAACTGACTACTAACGTACTATCCATGTTTAATTTGTTTGTCAACAGACCTATTGGATCCAAAAACATGTCTTCATTAGAGTTTGGCATTCAACAAGAGTTGGCATCCTACTGTACGTGATCTTCGCCGAGATCCTATTCTGGGCTGTCATAGCAGGCATTTTGCACCAATTGGGTATATATTGGAAGCTTTGATTTTTTTTTTTGAAAGATGGAAGCATTGAATTTAAAAGTTAATGAATGTGCATGATGTTTTTCATTTATTGAGTATCCTTGTTGTTGCTGAATGTTCAGTTTGATTAATATGTAATCATGTTATATCTATTGATGTTATTCATTTTGTAATATGTTATTTGACATTGTATTAATATTGAATTATGTGTTGGTAATAGCCGAATTATTCGATTCAATATACACCACACTTAATCAAATCTGATTTTTTAAGGGATAAATTCAATTGAAATTGAACCACTGACTTTGAAACTAGGACATAGTGAGAAGTGAGAACTCTCTTCAGCCATGCTGATGCTGCAGTATTGAAGGTTTTTCAGTGCACCTTCATTGTCATAAATTTCCCTTGAGGCATATACAAACTCCTTCCAACACCATTTTAAAGCAGGTAATGTCCAGTGTCTACTCCACATAGGTAACATCAGAAAACAAGACTTCAGAAATAGGAAACAATGGTAAGAGCTGAATCCCAAGCCTACTTTCTTTCCACTCAGCTGGACCAAACCATAGACTGTCTCTTTTGTTAGACCAGAGTACACCAATTACCTTATTCTCTTCACTGAACACTTTATCATACATATTCACTCTTCTTTTCACATGCCTCCGCATTTTAGCAGCAAGAATCTCCAACGGTGTAAGTGTCAATGCGGTCGCTACGAGTTCTGCATCGCCATATACCATATTGATCAAGGCTGCAGAATTGTATGCATTCAAAACTTCACTAGTACTCTCTTGATTTCTTCCATCAGTGAATTCAGTTAGCCCACCAGCCCAAGAATGTAATTTATACAGATCAAATCACTGCGTATAAAGATCAATCTTAGCAAGCACTGCAATTCCATAGAAAAAATATCCTAAATGATGATGATGATGATCATTATATACTCCGAACCCAAAATCAGCATGATCAGTAGAACATGTTTGGTTTACAATAGCTCCCCGTTTTTTTTGGACTTTTACTCATGGACTGTTTACATATTTAGATTTTAAAATACGAAAATGTGTAAAAAGTTCATCTTACACATCCATAGTACTTATGCGGGAAATCGTAAAAACCAACAAAACAAACCACTAAAACAATGTAAAAAAGATGAAAAGTAAGTCATGCTAACACCAACGCAAGATAATTGGATAGATAATAAATAATAGAAGATTTATTAATAATTTATGAATTTAATTACTTTTTTTAAAGATTAGGAATTTAATTACTATACTTTGATATAATTATTTTACAGATGAATCAAATGATGTATTGTAATGTCAATCAGGTGATGCTGTAATAGTAGTTAGCATGAATATATTTTTCTTTTTTGAAAACTCGGTATCCGATCCAAGGACCGACTAATCCGAGGGGACCAATCCCACCGTCCACTTGCGGGGGCCCCGTTTAAAACCTAGCATGAATATATTTTCACATCAACTTAAAAATATACACCCTCACTATTATAAGCAAAAATATATTGCTTAGATTCATTCATTAAATGATGCATGTGGCCATATAATTTAATGAATAAATCTAAAATGTAAATTTTTGTTTATAATAATAAATAGAGGTTACTTAAATTTGTATAAGAAAAATGAATTATAACTAACTATAAGCTATAAGAAAATGAATGATAACTAACTTTCCAAAATTATCTTTTATTACTGATATGTGGAATAAGAAAATGGAGGATCAACCAGTGACATAGGTGTTAGTTGTTGGATTGTTAAATTCTGTAGATCGTGTGGTTAAAAATTAAAGAAAACAGTGTAAAATTTGTCACGTGAGAATCTTTTTGATTCAATGATTTGCCTTCTTCCCTGGGCTTCCCTCTGCCACTTAACAAACTAGATCGTCGAGACAAAATAAATCAAGTGCCAATGCATTAGGGCTCATGTTTGAACTTTAATTACGATTGAGGAACAATCAATATTTTCACCATCATTGAAATTTAAGTTATATAATTTTTTTTGGGTCAAATAATACGTTTTAATCATATTTGTAGAGGATAACACGGTCATTGAAGTTGAAGTTATATGTTTTTTTAGATAAATATGTTTTTGGTCTCCGATTGTTGTATAGTAAGTGTGCGTTAGAAATCACATAAAATAAAAGTTGAACACTTTATAAGGTAAAAGTCCAGAGTTCAACTGGATAATTCCTCGACTCCCCTTTGATCCAAATGGTATTATATTTGAGGTTCGACGAAAAATCCGATTAAATTCCTTGTATCGAAAGTCTTCCTGACAAGATATTTAGGCGACGTGTCCCATTGAGGGAAGCGGTAATAGCATTGCAAACGCGATGCAAACAAGTATGTGCGGATGAAAGAGCTTATGCTTGAGGGGTGGACATGATGGATAGGTGGAGTCATACTTGAGGTGGTGATTGTCGTGTAGCAAGTGTGAGTTGAAAAAATTTCATTGTTAAAGAAAACAGAGGTCATACACTTTATAGGTGATAGAACGCATAAACTTAATGATAAGGTTTTAGATTCAAGTTTGACGCCTCCCTCACACGTGATTGCTCTAAGTTTAATGTGGATGATTCCTGACCCACACTAATTTTTAGTTTCTCTTAATTTTTATTCAAACTTTAATCCTTTTAAATTTCATTTGAAATTACATGTTAGACATTTTCTTTATGATGGTTTATAATTAATTTGAATGCTATTAAAATTTGCATTTATTATCCTATAACATTTTATCACAAATTCATTAGTATTTATGTTTAATTTTTTCTCAATATTCCTTTAAATATTACAATTATTTATTTCTTATATATTTTAACATTAAATAACTTCTTTAAAAAACAATAATCAACTTATAAATTTAGGGTGTAAAAGCCATATAAAATCATTTTTTAGGTGTGGCTTGTGTGAAAAGCAATTCAACTGAAATCAAAAGCTTTGTCAAAAAATAAAGAAAACCAAAAACTAAAATAAAAGCAAATCAAATATTTATATTTTGTCAAAAAAAAAAGAGAGCAAATATATAGTGAAAATGTGAAATTAATCTAAGGCGTAAATATAGGGTTGCTTGGGCACTAATCTAATTGGCGTGGAATCCAATTAACCTAATAAAAAGAGTTGAAATAAAAAGAAACGCAACGAGAGAAGATTTTGGCAACACAATATCCCCAATCCCAATTCCCAAAACAAAACAAACTTTGTCCTCTCTCTTTCTCTCTTTTATCTACTCATTGAGAAAAGAAAACAGAAAGAAACTGTTTAGATCTCTATCTAATCCATCTGTTATAACAACACACTTTCACTTTTCCGTCTCGATCATAATTCGCACACATCACAATTCACAATTACACAAACCCTCTTTTTGATATTTTTAGGTTTTTGAATAATTTCAACGATGGATCTTAATATCGATGACGGTGACGGTGACACACGCCACCGCAAGTCTTCCGATTCCGTTCCTTGTTCAATTTGTCTCGAAATTGTTTCCGATAATGGTGATCGATCCTTCGCTAAGCTTCAATGCGGTCATCAATTTCATCTCGGTAACCAATGCTGCATTTTTACTAGCAAGTCTTAATTGATTTCAATTTTATTTTTTTTTATCAATCCAGATCTGAATTTTAATTTTAATCTCACGAACAACGAGATGATTGATTCATGAATGCTTACTTTATGATGATCGGGTTACTTGATTAATTGTGCTGGTTTTAGTTAGCTTGTATAAAAATTGCAAAGTTTTCATGCGTTACTTTGATCAAATTTTAAGAAGCATGTAACCGTGTCATATTGTTATGGTTATTATGGTTATTATTTCCTTCTTTATATCATTTCAGATTGTATTGGCTCGGCCTTCAATGCAAAAGGCGCAATGCAATGCCCTAATTGTCGGAAGATCGAGAAAGGTCAGTGGCTTTATGCTAATGGAAGTCGGTCGTATCCAGAATTCAATATGGAGGACTGGACACGTGATGAGGATGTATATGATCTTAGCTATTCTGAAATGGTAATAGAAACTGAAGGCGTCGTTATACTTGTTCGTGTTGTTTTATTTATCGCATTACATTATAAGCATGATTTTGCATTGTTCTTTTATGACAACCTGCATGTGATAAATACCGAGTGTTTATTTTGTCTTTTTATTTGTTATTTTAGAGTATATGAAGTTATTTGTTGCCTACATAATGTATGTTATTGTTTCAGAAGTTATCTGTTGCATGGCATTTTTCCGTCATATACTTTTATAAAATAACATCTAATCTGAAAAAAATTACTGTTGGAAAAAAGGAGTGCACGTTCGTGAGGAGGATATTGAATTATCTTGAGTTGGAAAAAGTAGTAAGAGAAAGCCAAATTATATTGAAAACAAATGTTGAAAGTACAACCGTGGGAAGAACTCGAAAGGGAGGCATAATCTCAATCTTGTCCCCTAAAAAAATGTTAGGGTAGAGCGACAGGGTAAAGTAACCATCTTACGATTTAAGTTATGCAACATAGGTGGGATACTATTTCTGAACTTGGCCTTCACATAATCTGTAGCCAGGTAGCTTTATGAAACTTGGTCTATGAATTGGCAACATGTCATTAGTATTAGTCATCAGTGCTATTTAGAATTGCTGTATAAATTAAAGACTTTGACCTTCTGATGAATAACTCTTAAGTTTTCAACTAATTTAAAGTAAAATTAGGCACTTATTCAGTTAGCTATGACTTACATCATATTTTATGAAAAGTATAATGAAAGAGTAAAGGATGGAACACTGTCTAGGTTGAAGGAAAAATGTCTATGACTCTATGCTTGATTTCATTATCTTTGGCCTGTTTGTGAAGCTTAACTCTCTCTTCCATGGCCTTCAAAATTTAAATGTTACACGTGTAAACTAATCCTATTGGTGCATTCTTTTTCTTATTACCATTTAGCTTTCAAATCTTTTTTGTTGTAATGTATGATATTTGGAACTTGGAATTTCAAGGTCTGCATTACATGCTTCAAATGGAATCATCTTGTTCTTTTTTGTTTTCATTTGTGTGAAGGTAAATATGTTTTGTATACCATTTTAACTAAACTTTATTTCCGAATTCTTTATGCAGTCCCTGGGAGTTCACTGGTGCCCCTTTGGTAACTTTGCCCAACTTCCTTCTTCATTCGAGTAAGCTAGTACTTTTTAGTTAACATACTAAATTATGCATGCAAACTAATCTCTGTTCAAATTCCTATTGCTGATAGTCTTTTGTTTCTTGAAGTGTCTGGTCCATGAGATAACATGCATGGGAATTTTCACTAAGGCTAGTTCTAAGATACAATTGGTATTTTCAGTAGTAGTTATACCACTTGTGACTTAATCACACTTCACATTTATTAACCAAATTTAATGTTGGTGTGCTTAACTTGGAACTAGTTAATGATGTGCAACACAGTTAAAGCTAATGTTGACACTGATACTAAAACCATATAAAATTTAGAATTCAGATTATATTTTAGAGTAAGTTAAAATTGGGAATAAGAGCACAATGCAAGAAAGCCAAATGTGTCAAGTCTTTGAAGACAGCAACATCAGTAGAACTGGAACATTTATTTACTATGTTGCTCCGTGAAGTCTCTTTTTGTTATATTATTTAAGGGAAATGTTAACTTGTGCCCTTAAGGCACAAGTTAATAAGTTAAATGTAGAAATTTTTTGTTGGAATTCGTGAATTGAATTTTTTAACTTTCAATTAATTAAATGCACAAATTTTAAGGGAATGTTTCTATTTTTGGGTTTCTTAACATGTGCCCTTAGGGCACAAGTTAACATGACCCTATTTTTTATTTCCAATTGATTCAAAACAGAGTTTCCCTTCTTCGGCTGTATTGGCTATCACACTTCAGAATTATACACATAATAGACCAGTTTAGTTGTGTTAGGAACTTCCAAAATTTAATGGGATGTCTGTATGAAGGGTTATGTTAACTTAGTAGTAACCGCATGATCCAACAAGGATAATCAAGCTGAGGTCTTGACTCGAGTTCAATGCTTGTAAAGGCATGCACATGAGCTAGAAAGCGAATCATTGGTTGTAAGCCAGCATTTTGCCTCAGCACAAACTCTCGAGGCAGATTTTGGAAGGAAGATGGTTGGTTGTGGAGTCAGCATATTGCCTTGGAAAGACATGGGTAAGGCCAAAGTAAAATTGAATTGGGGCTCTTAATGAAGGACTTAAGTAGAACAAGTTACGGGCTTATGCCTAATTGCCTAGTGTAAGTGCTCAATCCAACAACAATATTCTTTCTTATTTGATGTATGGGGAAGATAGTCGCTAGACTTTCAATACAGGTGGATGATATGGCTCTGGGTTTGGGTAGAGTTTTGCAATTTGAAAATCCTATTTAGCACATAAAATAAGATAGTTTTTTAACAACTTATCTTAACTTCATTGCTTGTAATTCTCCTTATAATGAGATAAAGGGCAACCTGGTGCTATTAATCTCTCGCTATTGCGATGGGCCAAGGAAATGACAGATCCATTTTGGATCTATTATAGCCAACCTTACCTTTGCATATTTGCATGAACCCGTAACCTCCTACTCATGCTGTGTTAACTCCATTTATTGTCTCAAGGCTTCCATTCTTTCTTGTAATGAAAATATCTCGTTCTATAGTAAAACAATAACCGAGTCTAAGTGCTGTGTTTGAATGGTACTGGTTATAATATGTATCCCTTGCGTTTTATTCATTGCTAGTAATTTCCCAAGTTGATTAGTTTAGAGTTAGAATGGTATGCTGGGTTTCAAAACTGTTCCAGTGCTATAACTATTACAAAATGTCATTGCTAGTCATTTTTAAGCTATAATTTGTTTAGAATGTTGTGTGGTTTCAAAACTTTTATATAACTATTACTCCCTCCATTCCTTTTTAGTTGTCGTTTTATGGTTATTTACATATACCAGAACTATTACCTATTTATCATTTCATTCTACTTAATAGTTTACAAAATCCTAGTTAATGTTGCATTGAACTTTGAAAACGACAAATAAATATGAACAAAATTGTTCTACAAAAGCGACAATTAAGAAGGAACGGAGGAAGTATATAATATGTGGAACAAAATCATGGCCTCTGTTGGATTTGTTGAAATTGAAGATTGGTCTTCATTTCATTTGTATGTTAATGATATAGATGATTGGGGAAAACACTTTTTTTTTTTGTAATGGTGTTCGGCGATGTTTTTCT
>Ga0228710_1000188_pt1 | contig 61757 bp, 33 predicted proteins | sample MedpolnodulmetaG_FD_177995 | JGI IMG/M metagenome (GOLD analysis project Ga0228710, IMG submission 177995) | Root nodule microbial communities from Medicago polymorpha collected in Santa Monica, California, United States - pink nodules | ecosystem: Host-associated > Plants > Roots > Nodule... | reverse complement strand
CAGCCTAAAAATATGTTTCTGTTATATTTTCTGCTGGCAAATTCGGGCCCTGAATTCCTCCATTCGGCCACCGAATTTTCACGTAAAAAAAGGCTGAAAACTCACAGCCAAATTTGGGCCCCGGAGTGCACAATTCAGGCCCTGATTTTGGCAGATTCTCACTTTCACAACAACTTCAAATTCACAAATTTCTTCTCAAATATGCACCCGAAAGAATAATTGGTTTCAAATCCCAATTCAATTTTAACTCAAAACCCTAAATTTTCACATTGCATTTATTTTCAGTGATTCATTTCATCATACTCATATACTTGTATAACAAATTATTATGTGTGCAACACTTCAAATTCACAGATTTCAATTGGGTTCTGCTCAAAGTCCAAAATTTATGCACCAGAAACCGTAATTAGATTAATAACAAAAGAAATTAGGAAATAAATTCCCAAATACTAATAAAACCATCAAATAAAATTGAATAAAAAAAACATTTTATAGCAATGATTCACTCAAATTCTAAGCATTTTCAAAAATTACATATGAAGTGTTATGAGGGGAAATTGAAATTGCGTAATCGATTTAGAGAGAAAATGAACCCTGGGTAATTTGGGGAAGAAAAAAAAAGTTGAAAAAAAAGAGAAGAAAAAACTTACAGATTCTTGAATTTCGGATTTGACAACGTAGAATGGATCCTGAGCTGAGGGCATGTTATGTTATGGATCGGAGAAGAGAAGAGAATAATCAGAGATGAATTGTCGTGAACACTGAGACTGTGTTGTTTTTTCTCTTCTCCCTTTTTTATTTTTCAATTTATAACGATATAAATAAATTCTCCATAAAGGTGTCTTTTTATCTTGATTAGGGGGTGTTAAGTTAACCCTCCGGTTTTTTTTTGGAAGGAGGTCTAATAATTCAAAATTCGATCGGAGATAAATAAGTTTAATTGTTCGATTAGAAGTTATTCTTATGTTCTTCTAAACGATTTATTTTGATGGATATTAATTAATCACTTGAAGTTTTTTTCCATCCAATTCATTTTTTTATATGTACATATTCTTTTTTTTTTATAAAGAAAGGAAAGTTCAATGAAACTATGAAAGCTAATGAACGGGACAAAGGAATGAAGATTTGCAAGATGATAAGCACAATCATTGGTTTCTTGATAAATATGTTTGATTTCATAATTCAAGAATCGTTGATGGATGAGATAAAGCTTTTTGAAATATTTGTTCAAAAAAAAAAGCTTCTTGAAATAGGAGGAGTTGATTGAGGTTCCAAGACATTCGAGATATGATCAGATAGCACTTGTGTATCACTAAGGTACCAATCTTATATACCATTGATCAATTAAAGTGTCACGTGGCACATCAAATAAAGCATTTATGAACTAGCATTGATACATGGCACACTTTAATTGACCAATAATATATAACATTCGTACTTTAATGATACACAAGTGCTATCCGATATGATCATGTTAACCGCATTCAAGTAGTTCATTCTAACGATGATGAGAGAGAAACTTAGTCTACTAGTTGTTCTCAAACCATGGACATGGCCCCAAAGTTCAACAATAACTAAAGCATAATGCCCCAGGTTGCATGAGAAGTCACTAACATGTATTCTTATAGAGCTCTTGATGAGACTCCCACAAGCTATAATAAGCCTAGTACTACAGGTATATGATTCATCAATATCAAGCTTGGAATGATTAGGAGGAGAGGGATGCCATTTCACACTAATTGCGTACTTCATATGAACGACATACGAAGGAGTCTAAAGGGAGGTATGATGATGAATAGAGTGCATATGCCTCTAAAAATTACTTAAGAAAATGCTAAAAATCAAAAGGACATCCCTGAAAAAACAAGATGGTTTCTACCAGGCCATGGTATATTTCTCATAATACCAATGAGAGTAGGTCAGTAACATTGATTAGTTACGTAGGTATTCAACTCAAGATTGTAGCAATAGCCATAATTGAAGAGAAAAGAACCATTAGGCTACATGCTCATCCATTTTTAAAGCTTAATTTAATTGAAAACCATTGTGGCCTCTTTCAAACCAAAAACTCCAAGGGCATCTCAAACGAGGTTTTCATCGTTGAGTTTCAAACACTATGCTTGCATAAATTTTACAATTAATTATCCTTGCAACAAAACCACAAATGAGTTGATCAAATCAATTGTAAATTATGAATTGCTTAAAGATATTGGAGTAAAAATATTGTCTGTTGTACAAATGTGATGTGACACAATGGAGCAAACTAAATGAGATATGAACAAGCAGATTGAAGAATCTCTAATGAATTGAATTGGATGAGAATTTTATTTTATATAATTGATTACTCCAAAATATAGTTAACTCTTTAAGATCAATTACTTTATTTTTTACAATATTAAGATTAACTACTTAATCACTTAAATTGAGTAGTCGCACAAAGTTCTTGTGAAGAACAATCTTAAGATTAATTACTTAATCACTTAAATTTAGTCACACAAAGTTCTTGTGAAGAACAATCTTGGGTGTTGTTTCTCTGAAACTTGCATGTGTTGAGTTGTAAATGTCCTACAGTTCAAATAGTATACAACAATTTCCTAGCAATCCATTAAATTAAGTTCCAGAATATACATTACTCAAACTACAGAGATGTTCATAACAAAGAAATACAGGAAAAAAAATCAAGGCTTCCACAACTTCATTGTGTGGTCGTCACTAAAAGTTGCAACAAGATTCCTATGGGGATGATGAGTGACACCGATAATTTCCTTATCATGAACCTGCCATTAATCATAGAGATATTTATTAAATCCTAAAAAAATTAAACACCCTCAATACAAAAAAAAATAAAATCCAAAATTAAATGGAGCTACATGGCCATTTAACCACAGTATCCAAAATTAAATGCATAACATCAATTGAAGACCATTACTTTAAGAGTTTGTTTTGCCTTATCTTAGGACATAAAACACTGGTATTGTGAATACATACGATTACATAAATTTTGACATGACTATACACTATTTTCAGCTTATGCCAATAAAATTTCCATAATATTTTGTGAACAAGTGTTTCATTTATCTCCTTAAAATAGCTAACTGAAAAAACAATTAAGGTGTTTATTCAAACAAGGCCTAGACAAGCTTGAAATGTGGCTGCATAAAAGGACACATTGAGAGGTTTTCAGATTTCATTTATATTTCAGTTTTTACAAATTTTACACAAATCCTTTGACACTACAGTTCAGAGATAGGGTTGGCATATCCAAGTGTCAAAAAAAAAACTAATTTAGATCAAATAACATAATTGCATATATAAAAACAGTACTAGAAAATAAAACCAGATTCAGAGATATTTATAGATCTAATCTCACGCTAAATTAACAAACATACCGTCATCAAATGCTCCAATTTGCCAGATTGATAGCTGAAGCAGTACATATTCCTGCATTTAATTCATAGATCCCATTATGAACAAAGAATATGACAAATTCAAATTATAATCTGGGAAGATTAGAATGATTACTTAAAAATAAAAATACGAGACTGATTAGGAAAACCTCAAGGAACTCTATGTAAAGTGTTGTATAATTAATTAAAGCTAAACTCTGATGGTCAATGCAAATTTTCATTTAACCAGGCACACTAAATTTACCTTAAACTAAAGGTGAAAATTGGAGAACAAATCATACCACAAGTTCTGCCAAAGTTCAAGAATTTGGGATTTTGGGTCCATAGAGAATATTAGAGAAATAGAGATATCTCAAGTTCTCAACCATTGGATTTAAGCAAGGTGGATGCGAAGATCAAACAAGTTGTACTAAACTATTAAGGATTCATATTTAAATTATCGAATATTAGACATGAATAATAATAATGATAGAATTTGTCAAAAAAAAATAAAAATAATAATGATAGAATATTATGGTATCATTTGATCCACGTAACCAAACCCAACTAGTGGGAAAAGACTAGTTATTGTCAATTTTTATAATGTACTTAACATCTTTGACAACCATATTTCATGAAGGAACAGTTTCAAGTTATCCATTAAAATTAGGATAGGGTACCTGTCTTCACCAACACAGTAAATCCATTCCCCTTTAGGTGAAATGCAGGCTGCAACGAAGTCTCCGCCCTCTCTTTTACCGGATGAGAAACTCTTCACAACCTACACCAATTGGAAGAGAAAAGCAGGCTCAAATAGTGACAATACTTCCAATTATACCTTAGATGAATACTTATCTAAAAACCACTAGTTAACAGTCTTATTGAAACTTCATAAGAATGGTCCCTATCCTTTTCCAACTGAATATTAGCACATACTGCTAAAAACAATGTTTGGTCCCTCTTACAATGAAACAACACTATGTGCTCAAACCTCTTGACTATTAGTCGTAATTACAATAGTGATTTTCAAACAATTTTTTAAATTGTTGAGATTGATCATCTTCAAATATATTTCGGAAAAAGCATTAATTTAAAAGTAACTTCAATAAACCTCAAAATTTTTAAATTACAATTTCCAACAGATTCAGCACTTCTGCATTTACTTTATTTCAAAGAAAAATTTATTTATTTGTATAAAAATAGGGCCGGAACAGGTAAAATTTACGATGTCATCCAATTGTAAAGTGTGTCAGACATATGTTGGATACGTGGTTGCTCCTTGTGATTATCAAACTAGGTTTAAGCATAAACATTATGTCTGGAATATATTTGCATATCAAACCAAATGGTCATTTAGAGCAACAAACTCGATCACATTTAAATTTTAACCAGTATGAATAAGAAGAATTAGATATACTTGGTCTTGAACAAAAAAAAAAACTTATGCTGGTCGGATATCAGAACAGTCATTTTTCATCAAGGAAAACAATGCAAACAGCCTTAACACTAATATTGAGACACGGTAGAACTACGTATGTGTAAAATGACGTCCAGAGATCAACTCTTCAAAGTTTACCTGTCCTTGAAGTGTCATGATGTATATTGATGAGGTTTTGTTACAAACAACAATGTGTTCAGTATTCTTGGGGAATATGAAAACAGAATTAACAGAAGCATCTCCTCCCTAGCAGTCAAAAAAAGGTACCAGAAATTAGGCAAAACAAATTTAGGGGAAATGATATCACAAAACTGAATGAGAAAAAGGGCTTTTTTTAAAGACATACCCTTAATGGAGGAGGTGGCTTAAATGTTTGTAAGCAGTCTGTAGTCTTCAAATCCCAGACCTGCAGTAAGGAGGAAGGAAAAAAAATATGCCTAACGATCATGAACATAAGAGAAAACAAGACACTTGGCATATGTTGTCAAGTAACTGACCTTGACTGTACAATCACTGGATGCAGTAATAACCCGAGTCCCATCGTTGGTGAAAGTTGCATCGTTCACATAAGATGTATGGCCACGAAACTCTTTCAACATCTTTCCAGATTTGAGGCCATGGATTCTATATTACATAAAGAACCATTGCACTCAGCAGTTGCTAAGCATTTGATTTATAAGGTTAAAACATAAATTTAAAGCCACTCTAAAGTGTTACAATTAAAACAAGTAGTTTGGCTCTATATAAAGAATTGCACAGAAATCAGTAATTTCAGCTAAGAGTTACTCTTAGGGCCTGATTGATTTGCAAAAAAAACAAGTGACTTGATAAGACAACTCTAGCTGTACCGTATTTGATTTAAAAACTAATCATGGGAGGGCTGGAAATGAGTCGAGTCGATTCAAACTCGTCTGAGCTCGACTCAATAAAAATTGATTCGGCTCGAAACTCGACTCGAGTTTGGTACGAGTTTGGATCGTTTAAAGTTCACGAACAACTCGGTTCGGCTCGTTAGGTTCATCTCATTAACTCGAATCACATAATTTAAAAGTCAAATTTTTGTTTTGAATTTTTTTTTTAAAAAACAATAGCTCAGAACCTTTTTGGCTTCAAATGCTCTTAAAGGGATTAAAGATACAGCACAACACATTCATCATAGCACTCAATCAACTTCCATGTGTGGTGAATATGTTTCACGCTATTGTTTTGGACTTATTTGATTTATGTTGTTGATAAAATTTCCAATGTGGGACTAAATATGCTTCACACTATCCTTTTTTTAACTACTCATTCATGCATACGTGTTATTTTTTTATGCATACGATGTTTTTATGCTGCATATGATGTGTGTATATGCATGTGTGTGTGTATTGAGTTGGTTCATGAACCTAATGAGTCGAACTATATATAGCTCAAGTTCAACTCGAACTATTTTCGAGTTGGTTTGGTTCATTGCCAGCCCTATGGGTGGGAATGACAAATGACTTACAAAAACACATTAGTTTGTGTTGTCCATTGCGCACCAAAAAACACTGTACGAGATAAAAAGTTGCTCAGTCGCTTAAAGTTCTGTCTTATGCTGTTTTGTCTAGTACTTATTCTTTTGCAAATCAAACGGGCCTAAGAGTAAAACTTTTTATAAGGTGTGATGCAGTCTTTGGATTAAGCTTATTCACTGGTCTAGTATTAGCAACAGTGGTGAACTAGTCCCATCAATATTTAACAAAAACATCGCAAGTTTGATTTGTCTTACCACCAACTATAATTAACGACACTAGCTTCCACTCACTTGCTTATTAATGCAGTATAACATGTTACATAACATTTTCAGTATAAATTTGAAGTTTCGGGTAAAAGATCAAGGCCCATCAAATGGTTATCTCGAGCGACTACATAAAATAAGTAAAATTAATTTAACAAAACCTTGCAGTGCTGTCAAATGAAGTACTTAATAATTGGCTTCCATCACGAGAGAAGGAAACACTTGTGACACCTTGGGAATGTGCATGCTCAAGACGCCGCAAGCATTGAGCAGTCCTGATACGCCACACCTAAAATGAAATGTGAAGTATACAATTTAAAGTTTAACATTAATAGTTTCAGGTGAAAACAGAATCACTTTACAACTGCAACGTTAACAAAAACTGCCGTTCAATCAACAGACAAAATTATAAATATTACTTAAAGATAAAACAATCACAAACATTACATTTCTGTACATCCATGCATTCGGCATTTAACTAGCTTTCAATAAAACCATCCAGTTAATGAAATTCAAGCAAATGCGGCAAGCTATAACTAAATTACAAAGCAAGAAGCAACCATGCAGAAACCATTTCCACTCGAGAAAAAGCTTTGCATTCATGACAATTAAAAATGCCATACCATAATAGTATTGGCGAAGAAATATTTGTTCTCTTGAGAATTTAGATGAGTTCAGTGCAAAAGCAATGAAACCTAAAGTTTTTTCCCATAAGAATATTACACAAGTTTTAAATAAGCTGAATTGGGAATACAGGTTTTGAAATGAGCAAGTAACTATCGGTATCAAATTTGTATATATGTGTGAAACACCTGAATTTTCATCTCATTAGTTCTTTGTTTCCAAATTATTTTTAAGATTTTATAAACTGGAATTGTTATGTACACAAGTGGCATCCTGTATAATGCTTAAAACCGAAAAATCTCCCAAAATTAAAGATATACTCATCATTAAAAAATGGGTTTTTCTATGATGTGCAAATTTGCACATGTTAAGAAGTTTAAAATAGAAATTTTGTATTGAAACTTGTACATTTAATATTATTAAATATAAAACTTTTGAATAAATAATTGTAGTTTTCCAAGAAAAAGTTACTACTATTAGTTGTTTTAACATGTGCAATGTTGCACATGTTAGACAAACCCTTAAAAAATATAGTCTAGACACACTTATTGCCTTCAATATAAGGCATATTTAATAAATTAAATACAATAAAAATCAAGCAACATTATGGAAAACGGAGAGAAAAATAAGAGGAACAGGGGAGGAAAAAAGGAGGAAAACAAGAAAAATAAACAAAACAAAGCAGACAAGAAACTAGTTGTGTATGATAGTCCAACTGCAGCGTGGGGTTGGTCGACAGTGGCATGCGGTTTTTCCACGGTGGTGTCCGCGTTTGACTGGCAGAAAACGAAAGGGAACAGGATGGAAGAAGGCTTGGGGCAAAGGGAGAAGACAAGAACTTGTTTACAGAGAAGTAAATAGGGGTTGCACACAAAATACCCATATTACCCTCGCTAAATGGGTTTCCCATACACCTTCACTGTTGTGGACGAGATGACCATGATGTGTGTTGTGGTTTTCTCCACGAACACATGTGCGGTGGCCACGACACTCCTGCCATCGCCATAACAGTCTCTCGGCGCGACTGGCTGCAATACCTAAGCTCATTGTCACTAATCAGAAGGGAAAAAATGCATAGCTACAAGAGAGCTGGGAATGACTATGCAATGTGAAGCGAAGGACACAGAAAAAACCAGAGAATCGAGATTGTGGCCTTTTGTGGATGACATTTGAGGCAGAAACAACACTGACACAGCAAAAATCCCTGCTTTGTCCACATTTTTGTCATTTTGTATTCATTTTTAGGGAGATTTTTGTATTTAGTATTTACATTCATAGTTAAGGCGGGTGTTTGAGTTAAGATCTATTCACCATGAAGGAAAAAAAAACCAATTCACTTCTATTTGCACTGCAGTGTTCTTGACTATAACCAATTGTAGATTTTTTTCTGGTGAAGGGAATCTAACTCAAAAACTTATCAAAACAATGAGTGTAAATAGCACAAATTTCCCTAAATTTGTAGATAAAACAGGACGTGTACAGTGTTGCCAATGCCTCAGTTTCATCCACAAAAGGCCACAATATGCGACAGAGAACTTATAGCAGCCATAGGCCCCTCCGCACCACACAAATACTAGAGTGACACAATTTACCACTATTGACAACTCCGCAGTGATTTACTGGTGTACAAAATCAAATTCACTAACCAAATGATTTTCTATAGCTAAGTTCAATTTCACAGTAATGTTGAACAATCATATGTGCAAGCTTTGAAAAGATCAAAAGATGTACAAGTACAACCATTACTATAAGATTCATACAAAAAGGCTGGCTCCTAACGCCTTAATCGTATATGTAGAATACTCACTTTAATCTTTCCATCTGTTGACCCAGACGCAATCATCTCTGAATCTCTGCTGAAGTCTACGCAAAGCACAGGCTCATCATGCATCATGAATGTTTCCTGCAAAATCTCACAATCAAAAAATGACGACAGAAAAAATGACAAGGCTTGGGGTAAATTTAAGAAACTTCCTTTTATTAAGGAAATGATAAACTATCAAACAACTAGCGTTTTCCAAGTGGAAACCAGGTTCACTTTGATATTTTTAAATCTCTTAGACAATAAAAATCAATCATATATATATATATATATCCATACACTTACTAGCCACAGAAAATACAACAGAGATCATGAGAACATGACTCACATCATTAAAGAAAATACTATCTCGCAAGTAAAATGTAATCAGCATATAGAGTCTTATGCTTATATTTCTTATACATAACATGTGAACATAAAATCAATGATGCAGAAAGAAAAGAAAAAAAAACTAAATTTCGTGATCAAGATTAAATTAGTCCCAAATTGGCAACAGAGATCTGATAGCATGAAGTTTCTTTTCTATAGTTTTGAATTTGAATGCACCTATAGATGCTGGGAAAAACTGGGTTTTGAAGACCGATAAGCAAAGAGAATTTTCCCAGGAAGTTCATCATCACATGCAATACATTAATTATTGATACATAAAACAGATCAAATAAAAACCAACTCACTTCTGCCTGGTACTGGAGATCTTTCTTGAGTTTTCCACTTATGTAATCCCAGACCTAGAAATATGTCCACAAATCAGGAAAAAAGCAGCTAATAATAAAAGTTTCAAATCCAACTATGGATACCTCAATAAATCCATCGATCGAATGCGAAAAATCCAACTAAGCATACCTCAATAAACCCATCAATCGAACATGAAACGAGATATTGCCCATCTGGTGAAAAGCGAGCACATTCTGCATGACTTTTTGCCCCAAACTAGAAGCACATCAGCAGACACAAGAAAAGGGTCAGGCTATGTATTCTCCAACTTAGAAGGGTAATCAGTGATGGCTAAATTTTTTTATAGAAAAGAATAGTAAAGAAATATAAGACAGAAAAAATAAGAATACATCTAGAAGGCAACATAAATAGGAGGTCAAATTTTTTTTTTAAGAAGCTAAATAGGAAATTAACTTAATTGTTTAACTGATAACTAATGACCCAGTATGATATGACCATAAATATACCAGATCACTGTCACATATCAACGCAAACGCAATCTAGATCACAAGAATACCAGGTCAATAACAAAGAACCAGGTTGCATATCAAAGGATGATGGCAGAGATAATGTACTAACTGTGATCGTTGCAAGTCATCAATTTTTAATGTGCGCACAATTGAGTCAAATCCTTGTCCCAGTCTAGATAGTTAATAGCGGCAGATAGCACCGCAGTTGCGCCGGATCAGAGCGGAGTGGTAGCTGGCCGCAACAGCGAAGGCAGGGGAGACGCGGATTAAGGGTGCAGCCGCAACAGAAGAGATCGTGTTTGGATGTAGCAGAGCACGTCGATTTTTTTGCGGTGTTCTCTTCCACAAGACTAAAGGCAAGAGGGAAACTCCCATTTATCCTTATAATTTAAAACATTATAGGGGATTTTGGGGGGTATTCACTCGAACCCAGTCTTATTCTCTTCTTTGCGCTCACTGATAAAATTTCTCTTCCCTCTTCTGCGAGCTTCCTTCTCTGCGTCCCATTTTCAGCAATTCAGCATATCACCACAGTTTACAAGCCATCGTCCAGCTTCCGCATGCCGCCAGATTCTAGTTTTCTCCTCTCCTTAGTTTCCAGTTCCTACTTTCCTTCTGTTCTTTATTTTAATTTTACTCGTCTTTTCCTTTTCTTTTTCTTTCTTGTTTTTACTTTTATTTTTGCTCCTCTTTTTTTTTCAACCTCTGTTTCGTTTTTGTTTCCTTTTTTCCAAAAAATTTTAACCTCTCTGTTTTGTTACTTCAAGTCTTGAAGACTTGGGCCTCTTTGTTTCCCAAACTTTTGTTGCTATTTAAGTGTGGTCTTTTTGTTGTTGTATTTTTTTGGTGGTGATTAAAGTATGAGTTTTGATTAAGCTTTATGACCTTTTATTGCTTATTTTATGAACATTTTTTTATGAATATTATGACTTTTTATTTATAGTTATGAATAATTTTGAGCTTTGAGATGTTTGTTTAATTTTACATTAAATGTGGTTATATTTTTATTCATGTAATTTGTCAAAAAGATTATCAAATAGCAGTAATCCTTGTGATAGTATAAACAGGAGCAAAAACTACAGACCAAATCACACCCCTCTCAAAACCCCCATATGCCATTCTGCATAAGCCAATAACCAATAAGGTAAGGAGAGGGGAAATGGATAAATGAAGAAAACATGTTCTATTGAAGCAAGAGTGTCACAAAGAGAATCAACTTTAAAGATTCTACATCACAAGGAAAAATATAACTATAATGAAAGCAATAAATAATTCGATCGCAGAAAGTTTATTCTTCAAATAAAATGACCATGCAAAACTATAGTTGGCTCTGCACACACATCTGTTGTTGTCTCCTTAAGTAATGTTCACATGTCATTATCTATTAAAACTTAACCGATACACTGCCTTGAAGGATATACAAAAAGCATACCTTTATAGTGTGAGAAAGATTGGTTGGATACATGTCATCCACATCTTGTTTCATAGCAGCTGTTCCACGAAACAAATCAAACTGTGTTCCAGGAGGAAGTAAACCTGCAAGATCCCGAAGGAAATCATCCCCATCAAGATATAAATTATCCTCTAAGTAACCTGGTGGCAACATAAGATGCACTGACACGATACGGAGATACGCCATTTCTTAAATTAAAGAATACACATTACTGTTAAGAATCAAATATTCTATAAATGTATATGGTTAAATGAAGGTGCACCAATGATTTTGAATATCAGACACGTGAAAAAGCTAGATTGATAAAGAAATGATGTGGGTGGTAAGTAAAAGACAAAACTGTTGGTGGATAAGTAAAACTATGCTTGGCTATGCAAAGACAGGCCAAGTGAAGTGAAGACTGAAGCAGTGAACTACATTGCAATTAATTGGGAGTTTCAATTTTCAAAGAAAAAAGGGGGAAGAGTTACAAAATAAGGCTAAAAGTCACGGCATGTGTATCAACAAAGCATGGTACAGTGTATCCCTCTCAGATGCATACCAAATATGGATACAGGATGGAAAACCATGTATCAGAACTTCATATGTGACAACCACGCATTCTATCATTTCCATGCACGGCAAATTTAGTGATGCCAAAACATAAAAAAGAAATACCTTCTCTGCTTAATTAACAATAGAAAAATGAATGATGCATCCCTATTACTGAAAATTTAAAAACAGGATTCATTCTTAGGAATTAGTAAGTTGCAGATATGAACAATGGTCCACATTGCCTAGGTACTTAAGCCAAAAGGAAAAAAAAATCTTAAATAGCATTGCCAGGCAATTACCTTGATGCTGCTGCCACTTCAAAGCCTGACCAATTAAAGCCATTAATCGCGAAGGTGGCACCACAGTCACTTCTGCTGCAATAGCTGAAAACACACAGAGAAGTCCTATTGTTCAAAAATGTGAATTGGAGAACATATCATATAAGTCCAACAATATAAGTATCTTATGTCCAACATCCAAAATGACTAAGGCTATGTTTGGATTGGTGGAGAGTGGTGGAATGGAATGGAATGGGGTGGGATAGAGCCACATTCCATTGTTTGGTTTTGTAAAAAAAGAATGGAATGGAGAGTGATGGAACCCATTCCATCCAATACCACCCATTCCTCCAATTTTCCATTCCCCCCAATTTGGGATGTATCCAATGGAATGGAACACATTAATACTAAAATTACAATTTTGTCCCAAGTTTTTATATTCCATTACCCCTCCTCATTCCCTCTTTCTTCTCTTCACCGTTTATTATTCTTTCTTGCTCTCATCCTCTGCAACTCTTCTTTTTTCCCTAAAATTGATACTGATGCTTCTTTTCTTGATATTTATTCTTCTTATTTGTGAAAAATCTATTGTTATTTGAACCCAGATTTCTTCATCTTTATTCATGTATATATATTTGTGACCTAAAATATGTAAAATTGTTGAAAAACTGTAGTTCGAAGCATACAAACAGTGACAAATGACGAGAAATATTGATGAGAAAGTGTTGATTGAAGCATACATACAGTGGCATATTAAATCCTGAATTGGTATCCTAATTGATGAGGAATAGGCATCCTAATGCATACCCTTATCATATATTAAATCTTGAATGCACAAAGTTGTAACCATGTTACACAATTTCCATGATTTTTATATGAGTTCATGATTAAAGTTGGTTTTATTCTGGATGCCAACGATGACATAAGTGCTATTCATGAAGAATGTGAAAATAACCACATGTTAATTAAATTGAGTTGACAATTCAACTTATTGATGGTTTTTTAAATAAAGGGTAAAATTGAAATAAAAAGTTATAACTCATTCTATTCCATCCACTGTTCAAACAATGGAATGAAAAATTGGTTCCATTCCGTTATAAAATATCCAAACAATGGAATTAAATCTTTGTTCCGTTCCATTCCATTCCATTTTGTTCCGTTCCGCTCCGTTAGTTTTAAGTTATCCAAACAGAGCCTAAAAATCATGGTGTACGACATTCAAAACCATGGTTAATTGTGTTCATTAAACGGTTAATGAGTTGCGACACCTTGTCATATTCATTAACCATCTGCCAAGCGTGAGGGCCACTGTATATGAACTGTGTTAACCATCTAAATTGTTGTCAAATTTTGATGTCAAATTTGTGTCAAGATAACGCACCTCTTATTATAATCATTAAACTAGTACCATATCACAGTACGATGCAGTAAGAAAAGAAAGGAAAGACAAAAACCTTGGGCTATTTGCGCACGTCGCTTCTCTTTTGTTGATTCTTGATAGGCCTATCACATAATAATAATTTTATATGAGGAATTACAGCTAAATGATAGCACAATTTCAGCAGAGTGCAGAAACAAAATAACAAGAACTGAAATAAGCAAAGAATTGTTTGATTCGGAAAACAAAAAATTGCAGAAGATTAAGAATTAGAAAAGGGTTATTCTGACCTCATTTGGGTCAAAATACGTTCTAACTAGAAGATGCTCAAGCCGCAAATATCTTTCAGGTTGCTCTTGTTTCATGACACCCATCACCTGTGTTTGCCTTAATATAGCACGTGCAGTATCCAGTTCTCTAAGTTCAATCATTTCTAATACAATCTGCAACCAGAACCATCATATTATCAATAGATAATCACAATTTGGGTGCAGTTACATACAATGGCCCTGTTTGGATAAATGATTTAAATTTCAGCTTATAGCATAAGCGTATATCATGTTTAAGCTCTTTCAATTACAAAAGATACAATGGAGTTAAATTGTTTTTGTATAAGCTAGGTTGTTTTCATAAGCCATCTTGCAGAGCTTAATTTGCAGCTTAGTATAAGCACTTATGTATAAGCTATTTCTATAACAATATACAATAAAGTCAAAATGATTTCATATAAGCTGTTTTCATAAGCTATCTTGGAGAGCTTATGAAAATAAGCTGAAGACAGCTTATGAACATGTCATAGGGCCCGTTTAGTGAAACAAAAAACCACTTTTATAGAAAAAGATTTTCAAGGGAAGCTACAAAAAAACAGCTTCTCGTAGGAAGCAGTTTCTAGATAATTTCAGATTCTCATTTTAAGAATCCATAACAAATGGATGGAAACTTCCAAGAGTGACTATTTTTTTACAAAACAAGTTATGGCAAACGATCTCGTAAGCTATTTCCGCAACTTCTTCCAAACAATCTAACAACTGCCTACGCTTATAGATAAGCTCAAATAAGTCAATCCAAACCGACCCAATAACTCATATAACTTAATTTGCAGCCTAGCATAACACAATTATCATGATAAGCACTTATGTATAAGCTATTTCTATAACAAAATATACAAAATTAAGTTAAATTGTTTTCATAAAAGCTATAATCTGTTTTCATAAACTATCTTAGAGAGCTCATGAAAATAAATTGAAAACACCCTATGGACATGTCATGACTATTTTCATAAGTTCTTCCAAACAGTCTAAAATATGTTTATACTTTATATCAGTAAATAAGCTCAGATAAGTCAATCCAAACCGACCCAATAAGTAAATAAGTTCAAGTAAATCCAAACCGGCCCAATAAGTAAATAAGCTCAAATAAGCCAATGCAAACCGGCCCAACAACTCAAACACAATTATTGGTAGACTATACTTATTTCACGACCGAACTCTAGACTATCAGGGTTCGCTTCCCAAGGGAACCGGAGGGTTAACACAATACAAAAGCAGATAAGCTCAAATAAGTCAATCCAAACCGGCCCAATAACTCAAAAGCAAAATACCTGCTCATACAAATCCTCCAACGTATTCCTAGGAAGCTTAAGTTGAGAAACTTGAGGCAAAATAGCATCCCATCTTCCACCATTAATATCAGCAACAAAAGTTTCAATACTATCAACAGTATTCAGAGAAACTTGACACTCATTCTGCAGTGTTTGAAACGTTTGATGCAACGAGTTTTCTTTGCAGAATTGAAGCACGGTTTTAATCACACTGAAAAATCGCAAAAAAAAAAAAAATCAAAATTGAAAAGAATTAGGAAGAATGAATAAAAGTAAGATAATAACGATTGAATTGAATAGAGAAGAAAACTCACTCTCGAGCTTCGATTTCGAGCGTAGACATTGTTTGCGAGAGAGTGAATGAGTCTGTGTAGGGTTTAGGGTTAATCAAACAATTTTGAACGGAAACGATTTGGAATAAAGGGATATATCTATATTCTTCTGTATATATAAAGAACGAGTTAAAAAACTTTTCTCTCCCTACAAAAATATAACACGTAATTTTACCATTTTCTTGACATTATTTAACATAGTTTTGACATAATTTGAACATAAATGGATCATAACTTTGATATAAATACGAACATAGCCATGTCATTAGGGAAAAAAAAAGTGAAATAAAAAATAATGGGAGGTTGAAAAGATTAGGTTTTTAATTTTAGAGATTAACTAGTAAAAGACCGGTGCGGGTGCTTCCGCATGGGCCGCGTAACATTGCGGAAATCATATAAAAAATAATTACATTATTAATATTGTTAAATGTTTAAAAATATTAAACAAAAATTATCAACATTAATATAATGTTTTTATTGAATATATTTTTCTTATATATAGAAAAATATGTTAAATATTTGAATCACGTATGTTGTGTATTTTATTTTCTTATGCACGTGGAAATAAATTTATATATATATATATATGACAAAGTAAAAAAAAAATATTAAACTCATGATTATTTTCAAAATATTAACATCAATATATATTAAATAATTTATTATTTTATATGCAAAACGTTATTCAATGTTTGCACCGCATCCGTTGTAGATTTTACGTGTTTTATCTGCAAAAACAAAATTTTACGTAAATATATAAGAAAGTTGATATGATAAAATTGTGGAAACTCATTAATATTGTCAAAATTTAAACATTAATAGTGTTTTTATTGAATAACTTTTTATTTTATATGTAAAACACTGTTCAATGTTTACACCGCACCCGTTGGAGATTTTATGTGCTTATATATACATAAATAAGTTTTTATGTACATATATGAGAAAATCGATATGATAAAATTTTGGAAACGCATAACTACTTTCAAAATATCAACACTAATGTAGTGTTTATTAAATAACTTTTTATTTTATATTTAAAACATTGTTAAATATTTGCATCGCACTCGTATGCTTATATACAGAAGAAATTTTTTATGTAACAATATACAATAGTTGATGTGATAAAATTTTAAAAACTCTAAGTTTTTTCAAAATATCAAAATCACTGTATTGTTTCTCCAAAGTACCGTTAAATATTTACACCGCACTCGTTGTAGAATTTATGTGCTTATATCTCCTAAATCAAATTTTATGTATACTATATGAGAAAGTTGACATGTTTAAATTTTGAAAATTAATGATTATATTAAAAATGTTAACATTAATGTAGTGTTTCTATTAATTATTTTATATGCAAATTAGTAAGATTTAGAGATTAAAAGAGATGAAAATAAACTATTTTCGTATACTTATGGCATAAAAGAGTAGCATAAACTATCCTATATTTATGTTATAATACACTGTTTTTTCTTATTATTTAATCGCAAATTAACCATGAACCCCACTAAATTAGTGATATTAGAAGTCTAATTGAGGATTTTTTTGCGCAATTTATTCAAAAAATAAAGAGAACCAGATATAAGAAAAGAAAGAAGAAACAAATTGACTTTTTATTTGCAAGATTCAAGGAACTGATGTTAGGCTTGGAAGTGATAAAGCAAAAGAATTAGTTAGGCTTGAAAGTGATAAATCTACAAAATGGGGATATAGAGGATCAGAAGTGATAAATATACAAAATGACAATATAGAGAATTAGTTAGGTTTGGAAGTGATAAAAAATCACGATACATGGGGAATTAGTTAGGCTTGGAAGATAAACAAAAATATATATAATAATTTTAAAAAAAATAAATAAATTAGATTTTTATTTTGTTAAATGACGATTGAATCCATAAAATTAAGAAGATTATGAGTTTAATCGAGGATAATTATGAAATTTTATTGGAGTAAGATTTTCTTATTTTCTTATTAGTTATTATAATAGTAGTAGTATATTAGTAGCAGAAGTAGATATTCAAATTTGTTGTGTGAAAAGATAATCGTCCGTAATTATCATGATAATATATGGACTTTTAAAAAGGACAATTATGAAATTTCAATTGATTTTGATATTTATATATTGCATTTTTTTAAAATATTTTTTTATATATTGTTAATAGACTAAAAAAACAAATAATATTTTGAAATTAAAAGTATTCCAAAGAGTTATTAATTTTGCATCCAAAAAATAAATATCGGTGGAAAATTGTTATATCCACCTATCCGGCGAAGTGCAAATCAGCTACAATTTGTTTTTTGTAGAGAAAAAGTTGGTTACACCTTTTTGTTTTTAATTAAAAAACAAATATGTGTGGAAATTTGTTATATCTGTGGATAGTTCCATAGTATTTGTTTTTAAGTCATGTTTTAAAAAGAAAATAAATTGATTCCATAGTTATGCGTGAAATTTGAGGAGATCATGAGTTTTAAAGAGGACGATTATGAAATTTTGTTGTACTTCAACTTTCGTATATTGTTAGTAGAAATCAAAATTTGATATTCTTTAGGGATGAAACTTTTTTTTTTGGTAAAATAGGAGAAAAGAAAGAAAGAAAAAAAAAAGGAGGATAGAAAAACTATCTAGAAAAAGAAATCCTACTAGCATCAGCTAGCAGGAGCAAGCTGATTCTAGCTGGAGGAGTTGCAATAGAACGATAGGTCTCATGGCTACCAGCTCCAAGTTTAGCAAGATAGTCGGCGCATGCATTCCCCTCCCGAATAGTGTGATGCATGTGAACGTGCCAGTCCCTAGAAAGGAGCTCCTTTATATTATAAATAATTGCTGCGCAGTGATGCCAAGTATTAACGGGTTCAGATATCAACTTTATTGCGGTCTTTGAGTCAGAATAACACCACAACTCTAAAATACCAAACTCCCATGCCATACGTAAACCATGATAAACCGACAATAACTCTGCATGGAGGATGTTAGAGAAGCCTATATTTCCAGCAAAGCCATGGATCCAAGCATCATCCTCATTCCTAAGCAAACCCCCAAAACCGGAGATACAAGGATTACCAAGGCTACTACCATCAACATTCAAAATCATGTTGTTACCATTCTTATCATTCCACTTTATCACTCGCATGAATGGAATTGGACGCTGCTTGATGAAACACTTAGTCAGAAGATTAACATAGTTGTCTGTACACATCCGAATAGAAAAGGGAGAGACAACCCCATCTGCCATACACAATCTATTCTGAGCGCGCCATAACCACCAACAAGCGGACATAAACAGAAATCTAGAATGGCCATCAATACCACGACGAAGCCAAACATAAAGATCATCCCCTTGGAAGAAAGATAAGTTAGTAAATCCAATAGCTTGCCAAAGACGAGTTGCAAATTTGCAATCCCTAAGGCAATGGAAGGTAGTCTCAACATCCTGATTACAACACGGACATAGGTTCATTTGGATCATACCACGATGGCACAACATCGACCTGGTAGGGAGACAGTTCTGTAACACTGTCCAAAGAAAAAAATTCTATTCCTCAGGAGCAGGAATGTGCCACAACCACGTCCATGAGATGTTGTTCGTTAGATTACCATAAAATTCAAATCTGTCAAGCCAAAAATATCCATCCCTCGTTGAGTATAGGCCATTCAAATTTCCTTCCCATGTGTAACAATCCCTCACGGTGGGATGCAGACACATAGGAATCGATTGCAGATACTCCTTGATATCAGTTGGAATATTAGTATATGGCAAATTAAAATTCCAGGTTCCATCCACATAAACATCCCTCACTCGCATATGCAAATCATGAATGTCCACAAAGAAAACCTTTTCAGCTAATTTACCCGTGCCCGCCCAATTAGTGTACCAGAAGGAGGAGTTTCCATCGCCCAACCGTAATTCAAATCCCTCCCTAAGGGCCAAAAGCGCTTTCATAATAGCATTCCATGTTACCGATCCTGGTTTCTTGTTTATGTTTAGAAACACTTCATCCTTAATATACTTGTGTTTCAACACCTGAACCCATAAAGAATCACAATTTTGGTGAATACTCCAAACCAGCTTTCCTAATATAGAAGTGTTAGCATCCCTTGCCTTACGAATTCCAAGACCACCTAGCTTTTTTGGTTTTGTGATTTTGTTCCAGCCAACTAGGTGAATACCAGAGTTCGAATTATCTTTCCACAAGAAATTCCTTGCCATTCTATCAATAGACTCACATGTTGATTGAGGTAACCAAGCCACTTGCATATAGTAATTAGGAATGGAATTCAAAACCGATTTCATTAAGGTTATACAACCAGCTTTGTTTAATAAATTATGTTGCCAAGTTGCTAGCCTCTGACTTATTTTCTCTTCTAAAAATTCAAAATCCTTCCTTTGTAAACGGCCATGCATCATGGGAAACCCCAAATATTTCTCAAGAGAGAGCGTACCATTAATACCTGTGGTGGCGACAATGGCATTAACTTTTCCTTGCTTAGTAGAAGAAGAGAAAAAGACCTTAGACTTAGTCACATGCACTTTAAGTCCAGAATACATAGCAAATGTATTTAGTGTGTCAGAGATGACTCCTGCTTGAGATTTAGAAGCCTTAGCAAAAAGGAGAACATCATCAGTAAAAAACAAATGTGAAAGAGGGGGACCACTCTGAGATAACCTCACAGGTTTCCAACTTCCATCATCCACCGCCTTAATAATCATCTGAGACAGGAATTCCATATAGAGTACAAAAAGTAGGGAGAAAGGGGGTCCCTCTGCCTTAATCCTCTGGTTGGAGCGAAACCAGGGAGCCGACGCCCATTCCAAAGGAGAGACATAAAGGAACTCGTTACACAATGCATGATCAACTTTATAGTTATGGGAGGAAAATCATACCGTTGCAAGCATAATGCTAAGAAATCCCAATTAACATTATCATATGCGGTCAATTTTGAATACCATATCACCTTTCTTTCTTTTTGATTTCCTCATGGAATGAATAGCTTCTTGGAGAATAATGGCATTATCCATTGTTCCTTTCCCAGGTAGAAAACTACTCTGAAAAGGCCCCACTATCTGGTTAAGGTAAGGGCAGTATTCTATTAACCATAATTTTAGTATAATGAGCTTATACACAATATTACATAAACTAATTGGCCGAAATTCCTTAAAATTTTGCGGACTAAATTTTAGGGATGAAACATTTATTATATAATTTTGGTGACTAACCGTATGAATGGGTAAGTATGCTAATGGCTTGAATATCATATTTTGTGTGAATAAGTGGGGTGATGTTGATGTCCACGAATTACAATTTATTTGATTTGTGAGTTTTAACTAGAATTAAGTTAAATATATTTAATGATGTTATTTTTTTTTTACAAATATTTATTGATGTTATGATTGGTCAAAAATGTAAAATGTTTTAAATTTATTAATAGAAACAAAACTCATCATACGATTTGAAATAAAAGGTACAATACAACTGATTCAAATGTCGTTGCCGTTACGTACTTACTAAATTATGAACAACCACATTTACTTTGTTTCATATAAAACTTCACCATGAAGTTTGAGATATGTTCAAGTAAACTTGACCATTAGTATGGTGATTTTTTCACCTCATCATTCCTTCATCTACCACTGAATCATAAAGAGGCAATTTCAAAATACTCACCAACTCTCGTCATGAAATAAGTTATGCAACAAATGTACACTCCTTTCACGTTTGCTTGCAAGGTCACCTAAAAGTACTTGTACATTCACATCCTACCTTTGTCAATGTTTAGATTTGAAACATCAAAATGCATCAAAGCTATGAGATTATTTGGAAAAACTAGGCTACTCATGCACTGCAAATGCAAAATGCGTCAGGTTATCTTAGTAGTCATATTCGTCGAACAAAATTGTAAATCAATGAATTACAATTCCGAGAAACTCGTACACACATATATTATACCAAAATTATCGAGGAATTAATAAAACATCATGCAAGATCAACAAAAAATAAATAAAACATCATGCACAGCTTTTCAAAACAAAACATATGAGGCAAGATCAACAAATGGTGTGTCAGTAAGGTCCTCCCTTAACTGCGATGGTTGATGAAAGTTCAAGTTGGAGGCTGCCAGGTTCCAGGTTTAAAAGATGCACCCGACCCTGTTGGCTCTGAAAACCAGAAAGCAAAATTTTACCAACAGGTTACAGTTAATAAAGTAATGATATGAACTATGAAGGTTAGAACTTGGGAATTATCTCTGATAAAGTAATGATATTTTTGAAATCCTTGTATTATTCCTCCAGGTTTATGAACGAGCATATATTTTGTTTTATTAACTATCATAGAAATTTTAGTATATGTTTGATTTCAAGTTTATCTAAATAATTTAACTTTGAAAAAAGGAAACAAAAGTAAAGAAAGAACTCGTTATTTCTGTCAAAAAGTTAACAGTAAGATGACTAACATAGGGAAGAAACTGGAAACTGCCGCTAAACACTTTTCAAGTCTGGACCACTAACGTTTTCTGCAAGGAAATATAAATTAGTTATAATTCCTAAGAGTAAGTAAAGAAAAATATCACAATAATAACAATCAAAATTTAAGCATCTGACCAGTGTTGACGACACCCCTGACTCTAGTTCCTTCTTTGGCTTTCCTTTCCTCTTCTATCTTTAGAACTTTGTGAAAGGAAAAAACTGTTTGTGTTAAGATCTCTGTGTAGAACTAAACTTCTTCTTTCTTGAGAGCTTTGCAACTTCACCAACAGTGAAATAACTTGCCGTCTAAATGTTGCACTTGTGTGTGAGAGTAGACGGCCACATGAGCATGATTTATTTCAGGTCATGTAAGAAAGATGTCAAAGATGCCTTGGATGCCTACATTTACCAATCTTCACATAAGGGATGTGACGAATTTTATGCCAACGCTCTCCTTTCTCCTTTTGGTACGGATGCTTGAGTAATGGACAATTGGTAATGGACGACGTAGTAAGGGAGTTCGGTAGACCCTCCTCTGGCAAGCGCTCAAGACCAGGGCAATTTTCAATATATAGAGATTTGAGAGACTTGAGATGGAGAAAACCTTTGTAGTTCATTATTCTTAGCTTTGAACATTTATACAAATGAAGAGTGTGAAGAGTTGGTGGCAGCAGCTCTCCTCAGGAAAGGACTTCATGTTTTCAAAGTCATCGCTAACTCTAAATTCTTTCAGAGAATTGAGTTCCAATAAACCCCACTCCCCTCTTGAAGCAATTAGTTTTGGACAATCGTATATTTCAAGCCTGTTTAAGTTTGAAGGCAAACTTCCCACAGGAAATGATTCCAGATGTTGACAATTATACAACACAAGATAATGGAGATTGGCGAACAAGTGTGGTGCAATGGGCAACGAGGAGGAGCGCCATCCTTTAATATAAAGTTTGCGAAGAGAATTATAGCAACGCAAATCCAAAGAGGGACATTCGATGAAGCCACTAACATCTAACTTCAATTCTTCAAGAATGGCATTGTTGAAAAAGTTTTGATCAACGGAGAATTCTACGAACCGATTTCCATGAAGGATGAACCTTTTCAAGTTGGATGGCAATTCATTTACCAAAATGCTATCACATCCGTTTAGCTCTAACTCGAAGATATTAGCAGCCTTGGGAATTGAAGCCTTCCACTCTTTACAACGAGTAATCTCCAATTTTTGTAAAGAAGGAAGATGTTGAGGTAGAGCACTTTTCAATTTGGGACAGTCTTTTATATAAAGCTCTTTAAGCAAAGGAAACCCTTCAAGACATAACCATTCCTGCCAACCATGTATCCTGTCAAATTTCAAAACTTCAAGTGACTTGAATGGCACATTTGTTAAATTATTGCCGTAAAACTCTTCGCCGATGAATTCTATTCCATCAGAGCGTGAAATAGAAAGCTCCTTGAGAGAGGGGAGCTGCCCAAGTGGTGGCAACTTGGAACATAATCCACATCGCAGCAGTTTAAGAAACACCAAATTGGGTAAATAACAACCTTTTAACCAATTTGGAAAGCTAGTGTCTCTGTAGCATGTAATAGTGAGCCTCTTCAAGTTGATATTTGGTTGAAGAGCTTCATAGATAATCATTTCTCTTCTATTGTAACCGTAACACGATTCCATGTTTAATTCTTCAAGATGTTTCTTATCTTTCAAAATTGCTTTTGCAGCATCCATAGGATCGATGGCATTTTCCAACCCTGAAAGACAAATTTTTCCTTCAAGATGGTTGAGTTTAGTCAACTCTTTGATATCAGACCCCCTTTGCTCTCCGACAACAAAAGTAGTCAGCGTCTGAAGATGGTTTAGTCTCCCTATATGCTCTGGCATCTTCTCTATACGAGTTTGTTCCAGATAAAGATGGCATAAATTGGCAAGTTTGTAAAAATCTGAAGGCAGCTCACTCAATGGACAACTTTGCAATATCAGTGTTTGTAAATTATACAACTTACAAATGGAATCAGGCAACCTTTTAATACTTGTGTGAGATAGGTCTAAATAACACAAAAGCTTTAAATTGCTTATCTCATCAGCTAGCTCTGTGAGATTACAACGGTTGAATAATAACATCCGCAAATGCTTTAATATTGAAAACAAATCATGTTGTACATTGTTGCTTATCTTGAAGCATTTGTCACCATAGCCTAGTACCAACAAACTGTGTAATCCCTTAATCTTACAAACACGCTTTAGTATTATAGTACCATCTTTCAAACTAAGACAGCACCAAATGTGACGTGTCCTTTCAGATATGTCTTGCACTGAATCACCCGCAATTTGTAAGCAAAATTCCCGAGATTCTGATTTTGCCAAATCATTGACAAGATCATGCATGAAGAAACGCTTATCACCCCATAAATATGGTTGTTCTTGGAAAAATGAAATGGACTCTAGATCATCGAAGAATTCATTACCCAACTCTTCTTCGCTTTTGTCTCCTCCGCGAAACTTCAATAAACCTTCTGCCATCCAAAGATTGATTAATTTGTTCTTGTCAAACTTATATCCCTTGGGAAATATGGAACAGTAAGCAAAACAACACTTCAGATTAGAAGGAAGATTATGATAACTCAACTTAATATTGGATTTATGTTACTATCACTCTCTGATAAACGCCACAGATCAGTCTCCAATATCTTAACCCATTCACTTTGAGAGAATTTTCTTCCCAAGAGGTTCCCTAATGTTTTTACTGCTAATGGCAACCCTCCACATTTTTCTACAATAGTCTTGCCAATTGATTCAAGATTTGGATATTCAATCACATTTCAGTTGTGAAAAGCAAGTCTCACAAATAAACTCCAACAATCACTCTCCCACAATCTCTCTAAATCAAATAACTTTGCAGATTTTATGGCTAATGCAACCTCCTTCACCCGTGTTGTCACAATAATCTTACTTTCAGAAGATCCTTTGTTAAAGGGAAGTAGTAACTGCTCCCAACATTCCCCATTTCCATTCCAAACATCATCTAGAATAAGCAAATATTTCTTGTCTGTTACCCTCTGCTGCAATTGACGTTGGAGTACTTGCAAGTTTTCACTGTTTACTGAAGAATCAAATGACTCGACCATTGCTTTAGTGAGTCCAACAACATCAAAAGATTCTGAAACATAGACCCAAGCTTTAAGTTCAAAGCTTTCCTGAATCTTGTGGTCATTGTACACAAGCTGGACAAGGGTGGTCTTACCCATCCCGCCAAGACCCACTATGCTGATTATTGGTGCGCCGGTTCTGCTACCATTGTCTAAAAGTAAAAATTTGATTATTTCCTCTTTATCGCCATTTCTACCACATATGCTAGATTCATCCACCAAAGACGTCCTTGACAATCTTTTTGAAGATTTCGAACCAACTTCAAGTTCATTACGAGCACACGTTCCTTCTTTCAATCCCAACGCACCCTTTTGCGTTGCAAGAAATTCTATATTGTCTAGCAAATCTTTGATCCTAGCAAATCTTTCATCCAATAATTGATCTACTTCATATACCTCATGTTTTAGATCATCAAGCCAATTCTTCACGTTTAAGCTTTGGTACTGCTTTATTTCTGCATCATCTAGCAATTGATGGATAGAATTCAGCGTGATTTCAAGTTTTTTCACCAACTCTTTACGCAAGCAGCCTCTGAAATCTTTTGAAGCCAATTTCTCAATTGTCACTAGAAAAACCGATGAAAGAAACGCCCCCGCAATCAGCTCGACCATGATATTGAGCACAAATGAGGGATCTCGAGATGTGAGCGTGATACACAAGCCTGAGAGGCTCTCTGCAAGATGTTGTGTAGTTTAGTTAGTAAAGTGAAATTAATGGAACAAGAATTATCTATACTGCTATTTGTTGCGATGGAAAGCATCGCGAAGCTGTCACGAACTGTGCATGTCCTGTCCTTAGATTCTCATTTGGTGGAATAAAAAAATGGTGGGATAGAAAAGAGGGATTTTGGTACAGTATCTCAAAGATATATATAAACTGGTCGTGATGTGTTCGAGAGGAAAAATTTTGCTACAACAAGCATTCTCCATTACCAAAAACTTAAAATGGTCATTTTAAATAAATGTACAAATTTCTTAACATAGACTGAAAATTATGGTCTATTTGATTAACAACACATTATGCAGTTATTATAAATTCATAACAACAACTGTCGAATATCTGCATTGAAAACCAAAAAGAATGATCACCTGTTTCTATATCTAAAGCATTTGTGACTTATATTTCTCCCACTCCATATTATATTAAGTTAATAAATGAAACATATTAACATGTAACACTCCAGAATTAAATGCATGCAATGAATATCATAAAAGATTATGACAGCAACAAATTAATGTCTTCTTTATTTTGAGTCCGTTCCCGTTCAACTTCGAGCGCGGACATGTGTCGAGCGGGGGTAGACAGCCAATGAGATGAAACTAAGCATATAATGTGATAATAGCATCTAAAAAATCCATGAAAAAGTTATTCATAAGAACACATAGAAGTGACTTTGGCTCAAAGGGAACAAATAATCAACTATACAACCAAATTAAGTAAACTAAAGTAAGATTATTAATTGAGAGATAGAGAAGATTACTTGAGAATAAGGTTTAGAGGCAGCAGCACAGGTGGAAAAGAAAATGAAGGAGACTCCTTTTTGTGTCAACTGAGCAAAGCAAATGAATGGCTGGCACCTTCCCAAGGGGAAATAAGAAGATAATAAAGTAATGTTATGGATTCTCACCTCTTATTCGATTTTTCTTCGTAGACAAGAGTCAAAGATCGAACTCCTAATCACTTGAGAGTTAAAAAAATCTTAAGTTGATACCTTACCTACTAACCTTACAATAAGTTAGTCAATTTAGTCAAACTTCCGTCTAAAATATCCACATGGCTAATAGAGATGCACATGCAAATAACTTTGGGGTGTCACGTGAACATTTTAGACAAAATTAACTCAACTTCACAAAAATGATATACTTATGCTGACATTAATAACGTAAGGGACCAACTTAAAACTTTTTAACCGTATGAGACCAACTTAAAGTCTGAAATAAATGCAAGGGACCAAAAATACAATTAAATTTATTATTATTATTATTTATTTTTGAAAAGTTACTATTTATTTTATAAAATAAAAAATAAAAATAGAGTACCTTATTCAAATACTAAAATTTGTGTTTAAAATTTTGTGACACTCTTTTCTCAGACATTAGGGAAGGGAGTGTCGCATAATTGGTAGAGTTAAGTCTAATCAGCATTAGACTTAACTATAATCTGTTTATATATGAGAACTTATGAAAAATATATATTTTTTAACAAAGTTAAATTGTTTTTATATAAACTATAATATGTTTTCATACGAGAACTTATGAGAAATATGTTGATAACAACTTATGAACATTTCATAAGTTATTTTCATAAATTCTCCCAAAGTCTCACAAGTGGTTATGCCAATAGATAAGCATAAATAAGTCAGCCCAAACAGACTTACAGGCTCATTGAGATAGTACAATAGAAAGGATAATTGAATCCAAAGTTATCTGCCTATAATGTGAATTGTAAGTTACAACAGCTCATAGCTAATTGCTCCAAGTGATAAGGATAAGATTATAATAACAATCCAATACATCCATATTTTCACTGACAAATAACTAAGCCAGTAATTTTGATAACAATTATGTGCCATTTCAGGTTTACAGTTGAGACTCAGGCAAGGGTCCTTCCTTGCAAGGTCACCCAAAAGTATTTGTCCATTCACATCCTACATTTGTTAATGTTCAGATTTGAAACATCAAAATGCATCAAAACTAAGATATTATTTGGAAAGAAGTAGGTTACTCAGCAGCGCAATATGCACTGCAAATGCATAACGCGTCAAGTTGTCTTTGTGGTCATATCCGTCGAACAAATGTAAATCAATGAATTACAATTTTGAGAAACTTGATCACACACATAAATTATATCAAAATTCTTGAGGAATAAATCAAACATCATGCACGGCTTTTCGAATCAGAATGAGGCAAAATCAGGAATGTTGTGTCAGTAAGGTCCTCACGTAATTGTGATGATTGATGAAAGTTCAAGTTGGAGGCTGCCAGGTTCCAGGTTTAAAAGATGCACCTGACCCAGTTGGCTCTGAAGTCCTGAAAGCAAAATTTTACCAACAGATTACAATTAATAAAGCAACGATGATATGAGCTATGGAGGTTAGAACTTGGGAAATATCTCTGATAAAGTCATCTAATATGTTTAAAATGCCTGGATTATTACTCCAGATTTATGAAGACCATATACTTTGTTTTATTCATTATCATAAAAGCTTTGTTCAATCAGTGCGCAGTTTTATAAAAAATAATAATAACTTTTAAGAGTTTTTATCTGTTTGTTACATATTTTAATAAAAATGTGAATCTGATAGAAATTGAAAAACGGAACTGTTTCAATGAGAAGTTAGTTTCTTAAAAATCCCTAAAAAGATTATCTCAAAATTATTGAGTACCAACATTTTTTTTTAAGTAACATGTAACAAACTGGCCAAATATAAACACTTGGACATACTCAAGCTCATCTTCTGCATTCTTATCTTTGCTGTCTTGAGAACTCCTGCAGAAAGATGAAATGGTTGTTATACGTTGAATTGTTACTCCTGAACTATTTTATAAAGGAAAGAAAAAACATTATTCCACAGAAAATAAAAGACACCAATAAAAATTAAAGTTCAAAGAGCGTCTAAAATAGAGCGCAGAAACACATATGGATTTCAAAACAACAGCACTGAGGATCACAGTCCTTCAACAAAAGAAAGAATGTTATATCCAGAGTACACAATCACAAGTATTAAAATCAATAGTCACTTGGTTTATTCTTAGTAATGATTCTACTTCTTAGGGATCACCAAAATATTGGCACAGGAACACAGAGAAGATTGCCTAACAAATTCATGAAAATATTTAAACAAAAGGATTGGCAGAAAAAAATAAAAAAAATGAAAATCCATTAAATTAAGGAAAAGAAGACATAAGAAAGGAATAAAAGTTGTTATGTTAGCCACAAACTACAAAGTAAGTGCCACTAAGAGCTTTTGTGCGCGTGTCTGTGTTCGGAGTGAGGGTGTTCATAAGAACATGCATCAAACGAGATGTCTATGCATCAAAAACTATCAATTCAAAAGACCAACCTCAAGTCATCCCTTGTGCCAGATGATTCTTCAACCTCGTTACCTATATTAGAGAAAGAAAATGTGTCAAACACTATTCAAATTTAAAACAACTTAAAATCATAATCAAAATAGATGTCCAATATATGTTTGATTCAAGTTTATCTAAATAATTTAACTTTGAAAAAAGGAAACAAAAATAAAGAAAGAACTCGCTATTTCTGTCAAAAAGTTAACAACAGTAAGATGACTACCTTTGGAAGAAACCGGAAACTGCTGCATAAAACTTTTCAAGTCTGGACCACCAACGTTTCCTGCATGGAAATATAAATTAGTTAGTTATAATTCCTAAGAGTAAGTAAAGAAAAATATTGCAATAATAACAATCAAAATTTAAGCATCTTACCAGTGTTGACGACACGTCTAACTCTACTTCCTTCTTTGGCTTTCCTTTCCTCTTCTTCTTTCTTGAGAACTTTGTGAAAGAAAAAAAAACAGTTTGTGTTAAGATCTCTGTATAGAACTAAACTTGGCCAAAAATAGTTTTATTTATGTTAATGAGAACTATCTCATGCAATGGCAACAACAAAACGTACACGAAGAATCTAACTAAATGAGAGTGAAGTATTCAAAAAGTTGATAGATAAGGTGGAAGTATAAGGGACACATACGAGCAACGTTTTGTTTAATTTGCTCACGCCTTGCTTCCAATTCCATCTGTTCCTGAAACGAATAAAAAAGCAATTCAAATAACAGTAATAATTTCACTTAGCTGGAAACATTCATATTCTACAGGTTAGTTTAACAGTTTGCTACCCCATTACAAAATCAAGTAACCAATTCATGAATAAGTTTTGCATCACAAAAGCTTAAGACTAATCCTTTTTTTTTGGTAATCGTCCTTTTAAAGGGATACCAAATTAACAACTAACGTGGCAAAGTTCATCACATAATATTGATTCCTATGATTAAAGGCCATGAATTTTTCTTTCCAATTCACTAAACACCTACCTAATGTCTCCAACCATGCTACCCATAAAATCACATCCACACCTCCAAAATCCAACAGATATGCATTTATAGTGATATCAATTCCCACCTAACTGTATCATCAAACTGGAACACTATTTTTTTATCAACCGATGACCATCACCAAGGCTGCAGTGATATGTGGAGTGATGAAATTGCAACTCACTCGACAGTAAATCAATACTAGCATACGAATTCCTTCAAGTCTCCCTACTAATCTTATTGTTTCCATATCTGAAAGAATATAGCTTGTAATTCCAAACATCCCCAAAGCATTGCATTTTAAAGCTTCTTTCCCATTGTCCCCCTTTGTTTAGCAAGAAGGAGCTGAAAAATAAATTAAAGCTGGCAGTGCAACTTTTATAAGGTCATAGTCAATCCATGGGTGAATTCGTCAAGTTGAAAAACACTATTAAATAGTTGATACAAAGAGGACATTTGCGATTCTATACAAAGAGACAGAGGGGAGACAGAGATATTCCCAAGCATTAGTTATAATTCACCTCGTATGGACTGAGGAAAGTTATCAAGGCAAATAGAATCGAGAGTGCTTGAGATCCCCTGAGAAAAGGAAAATCTAGTCAGACTGACCTAGTGCCACGGATGTTTGATACCTCTAATAGGTTTTAATGTTAGAACTGTTGTAAGAGGATTTGCCGGGGTGGGATATTTGTTAATGCTTGCAATAATCTACTTCTATAGAAATCTTTAGAACTCTTCATGGCATAATGAATAATTTGTTAAAGATAATTAAGGTGAAGAAGTTAATTTCGGAATTAATGGTAATTGGTGCTATCCAATCCAAATATATTGGAAACAATTTGATAAGCGATGGCCATAATTGCAATCAACTTCCCTATATTTCTGGCCAAATTCCGGATTACTAAGGTCCCTTTCCCTTATGAACCGGAGAGTTAAGACAAAAAATAATATCTATATTTCTTTAAAGAGATTGCACCCAATATGAGGATATTACAAGAACAGAATGTTTCAAGATTGTTGCAGTCTTATTTGCAAAATAATTATGATAACCTACTGCATTCCTTGTTTCCTTAGTCTGCGAGAATATGTTATGAGTCGACCATTGCCCTCTTATGCCTCTAAGTAATATTAAGGGAAATAAGAATTCATACACACACAACACTTCATAAAATATAATTGCATATAATGTCATCTAGTCTAGCTATGCCCAGTGTTATCAAACGCAGATTTCAGAAAATAGCGGTTTGTTCAAACTCCGCTATGTAGCAGTGACTAGTGATATATCTTAGCCAACTATTTTTTTGTGTAGCGGAATTTGAACAGACCGCTACAATAGCGATTTTGCACTAAATAATGTATCGCCTAACAATAGCCAACTATCTTAGCCAACCATTTTGCACTAAATAGTGTATTGCCTAACAATAGCCATTGGTTCAAATTCTCCTATGTTATAGCAATATAACGTCGTTATAACCACTCTTTAACAACACAGGCTATGGCATGAATATATTAAGAAACATCAACAACTTCAGATAACTTCGCAGAACTAGTAACTGAATATGTATATATAAATGCATTTCAATTTACCTCTGGAGTTGGAGCCCTTTTACGCTGACCATTCAACCAACATATCCATTCAACTAAAATAATTAACACCAGCAATCCATCAATAATACGTAATGGGATAAATAATCATTGACTATTTTCTGAATAAATTCCACATATATCATAATTAGGTCACCCCAAAATAACATGTATTAATAGATGTGGACGAAAAACCAATAATTTTAGCAGCTGAATGATAGCTACCATAAAATATATACCTGGAATGGATGTAGGATCATGCTCTCCCTTAAACACCACCCATCTCTTTTCTTTCACTAGGAAACCAAAAACAAGCAAGTATAATCAGAACAGATTCTTTATAATGCGAGCTACAAATGCAACAGGAAAAAAATTAACAGTAAACTAAGTAAGAAGAACCATGGTTTTAAAATTTTACATTCATACTAAAGTGCACCAAATGATATCATGAGTGAATCAATCTAGCAGCAAAAAATCTTTTTCTTGTTTTTTCTAAATTCAGGTTAATCTCACCCTTCTTAAAAGTTTAAATTTCACAGGGTTGGTCAGGTGGAGCCTGGCACCTGCAACTTACAAATCACAAGTTCAAACCCCCACTATCTCCTTGGAGTGAGGTGAATAAAATTTCTACGCGACTTCTCTTTGATCACTAAGATTGGATTAGGAAACCCAGGTTTAAATAAAGGTCCTTACCTCAATATGAGCCATGACATAACAGTTTCTCATATTCCAAAACCACAATGCGACCGTGGTTGAGGCTGCATTTAACCTCAATTCTCCGCAATATCAGCAATCGTGATGTGACTGCAACTGTTGCTACTTACTATGACCTTATCATAAGAGTTTCGCTACCAAACCCTTTTTCAAAGTATTACCAAATTGTAAACCTTAAGAGTGACCGTAGAATATCAATATCAAACCATCAGAACCATTCAACATAAAAAAATCCGGCCTTTACCATTATTCTCCAAGCTCACCATTTATAAAACAAAATAAGAACACCAGGTATATCATATGAGTATATTTTAGCACCGACACTTCAGATTGAAAAAGTGTCATCGCACATGTTGCTTTTTTTTTAATTAAAAAACCAGCTATCGGGGCCCTAGAACCGACTAATCCGGGGGGACCAATCTCACCATCCATTAGGGGTCCATTTAAAGCCAAAGCAAAGCTCCATACCGGCACATGTAGCTATATTCAATCATTTCTATTTCCTTAAATTCCTATCAGAGTGTCTACATATCAGTGTTGTGTCTAATTACAATGAGCAGATAATAGCAATGCAAAAATACCCTTTTGGCATACACCAAAAATCATAAACCACAATAAAACCAATAAAGCCAATAAACACAAGCATACAACACAATATATTAAGTAGGAGAGAAAAGATGGAAAAGGCACTTACTGATACCATCAATTTGTTCATTTCTGGTGAAATATTTGTTCCCAGTTTTATCCACACCAGCCATAGTTCGATTGGTGAACAACCCAGTAATCTTCCCAAGTACCCTCCGCATTTTTATTTATTTTTGGGGGTAAAGAAATTCAATTTTGGTACAGTGACATCATCATGGTTGTAACAATACCACTTTAGAGATCAGAACACACAACAACTTTGGAATATAACGTTGATTCTGGAGCATCTATGTGTGTGAGAAACAGGGAAGACACAAAATCTGAGTTTTGTCTTTGTTATGTTGGTATTTCTCTCGTGGTTAATTGATGTCATTATTTGTTTAATAAAAAATTAAATTATTTTTTTACTCTCAAAAATATTTTTTTACATGCTTTCATAGATTGATTATTTCAAATTGATATTATTGATATCAATTATATAATTTTTATAGCTGGTATCTGTGCCTAGGTATATTTTTTTAGGGAGTCTAAATCTACTTAAAAACACTTCGAGATAATTTGAGTCTTTGTTAATTGAACTAGATATCATGAGTTCAAATGTAAGAGTCTATCAAGAGAAATTTTTGTCACCCATTATTGTCTCATCCGACTGAAAATATTACTACCTCCGTCCTTAAATATATGACTCTTTTGCAAACATTACGGAGATTAAAAAAGTTGGTTGTAGTATTAAATTTGTATATAATTACTATTCTTTTTACAATTTTATCCTTAAGAGAGAGAGTTAATTTATGTTTTCAACATAATATTTATTGTTGATTGAAGAAAAAGATGCAAAATAAATAAAGGTGTATTGATGAAGAAATAATTAATATACTTGGAAATACCAAATAGGTCTTATAAAAAGGACAATTTTTTTCCTCAAAATGGTCTTATAATTAGGAATGGAGATACTAGTCTCTGAAATTATGCATAGCATATCACTCATTTCTTCTTATGCTTTGATGTGTGTATTGTTAAGAGTTTCTAGATGCGTAGAGTGAAGTTAAAGGTATAGGAAAATGCTTGGAAAAGGTTTACTTTGTGACAAAGTAAGAAAAATGTGATTAAGAGAAACTAATTAAACAAAGTGAAATTCATTCGAGCAGACATGGGAAGAATGCTAAAACGTTAGGTTTGTAGTTATCAAACAACATTTTTATTTTTGTTCAGAGATAATTTTCGAAGAACATTTTTTAGTATAAGAGTAAACAAGGGACTCAGAAAAGCACAACTTACAGAGACATTGTTTGATGAATGGAAGTTGTTATTTCTGTTTTGGTATAAGACAGAATGCAACGACATATACAATTAGCGAATCACAATCAACTATTGTAAAAAAGCGAACGGTAATTAACTGCCGTTGGAATTAAATAGATCATTTTTGAGTGCCTATGAGCAACTTAACAAGCTTAATGAGCAATTAGAAAAGCCCAATCTCAAAAGCCCACCACTTCCTTCTTCTTCTTCTTCAAAACAGTGACTCTTGCAATATCAACCGTCCATCACAAACTCTGAAACCAAACGAAAACCCAAAACTTTCTTCAAACCCCATCTCAGAACCCCAATGTTTTCCACCACTCTCACAAATGGAAGAATCCCCTCAAAACCCCACTTTCCAAAACACTTCCAAATCCGTTGCGGAATACGCGAAATCCGCGACCGAATCAACAGCGTCAAAACAACTCAAAAAATAACCGAAGCTATGAAACTTGTCGCCGCCGCTAGAGTCCGTCGCGCACAAGAAGCCGTTATCAACTCCCGCCCCTTCTCCGAAGCCTTTGCCGAAACCCTCCATTCCATCAACCAATCCCTCCAAAATGACGACGTTGTCGTCCCTTTAACCGCCGTCCGCCCCGTTAAAACCGTCGCACTCATCGTCATTACCGGTGACCGTGGCTTATGTGGCGGATTCAACAACTCCGTCGCTAAAAAAGCCGAAGCCCGTGTCGCGGAATTGAAGAATCTTGGTATCAATTGTGTTGTTATTAGTGTTGGAAAAAAGGGTAGTTCTTATTTTAACCGTAGGAGTTTTGTGGAGGTTGATAGGTTTATCGACAATGTCGGTTTTCCGACCACAAAAGATGCACAAATTATTGCTGATGATGTTTTTTCGCTTTTTGTTAGTGAGGAAGTTGATAAAGTTGAACTTGTTTACACAAAGTTTGTTTCTTTAGTTAGGTTTAATCCAGTGATTCAAACGTTGTTACCATTGTCGAAAAAAGGCGAAGTTTTTGATGTGAATGGGAATAGTGTTGATGTTTTAGAAGATGAGTTTTTTAGGTTAACTTCAAAAGATGGAAAATTGGCTTTGAAGAGAGATGTGAAGAAGAAAAAAATGAAAGATGGGTGTGTTCCGGTTATGGAATTCGAGCAAGATCCTGCTCAGATTCTTGATGCAATGATGCCACTGTATTTGAATAGTCAAGTTTTGAAGGCATTGCAAGAATCATTGGCTAGTGAACTTGCTGCGAGAATGGGTGCAATGTCGAATGCTACGGATAATGCTGTTGAGTTAACGAAGGAGCTTTCTGTTGCTTATAATAGGGAAAGGCAAGCTAAGATTACTGGTGAGATTTTGGAGATTGTTGCTGGAGCTGAAGCATTAAGACCAATTGATTGATTCATTTGATATTTCCGCATTGTATTGTTGAGAAATGCTGAAATTTTGATTGTTGTTGTTAATATGCACAACATATATGGGATTATGTAGTTTCCTAACTTCACTTATAGGTTAAGTATGAAAAGTTGATCAAAAAGTTGTTCAAGAAATACAGAATGTAGGTGGGGGATTTTGACCCCTAATTCATATAGTTGTTGTTATTCAAGGAAAGGGAGTTGCTTTGCTTAAATTTATCTTGTTATCAATGGTTTGTGCATTTGTTGTTAAATCATGCTTGCTTTTGTAATTGAAGTAAGTGGTTGTTGCTTAAGTTAAGAAATCTTTCAGGGTAATAGCAAAACATTGGTCTCTCATGTTTTCAGCTTGTTTTTGTTGTTCAACTGCCCTTGCAAAGAAAAAACTGTTTTTCGATTGATGGAATAGGATGAAATGGGAATTGCTTTGCTTTGTTATATCTTGTTATCAGTGGTTGTGCATTTGTTAGTTGCATCATGCTTGGTTTTGTAATTGAAATAAATGCTAGTTGCTTGAGTTTAACTTTGGTTTGAAGAAAACTTTCAGGATGTTTTTGATCAACTTCCCTTACTAAAAAATTAGACTTAGTGTTTGGATTGATGAAGTGGTATGAAGTAATTTTCCATTGTTGGAATTTTAAGAAAATGAGTGGAATGAACTGGGACCTGATTCCATCATCTTCCTCTTATTTAAATCCATATGAATTAAATCCATCATCTTCCCTTACACAGTGAGTATGAATTAAATCCATGACAGAACATGCATTAACTGCTATTATTGAATTTGTTAAAACTATTTTTTTTGGGTACAATTGTTAAAACTATTTAATTAAGTTGTGCAGTCACTAATGAAGATATGAGATACTAATGGTGCATATGTGGTTTCCCAATCTCCCACTTGTAATGAAGATGTCATTTATTGTTGGCTGATGTTTTGGGGATTGCTACCCCTCACTTGATTTCTGTGTAATCGTCTGTTCTTTGGGCTTAGGCCCTCGTTACTATGAAAAAAAATGAAGATATAAGAATGGCTGAACTTATTGATCATGCAAGAGCTCAATGGCCTGAAGAAGTGTTATCAACAGTGTTCCAGCAACCAAGATATATAGAGGAAATTCTGAAAATTTCTCTTTAGCATATTCAAGACAGAGATCAAATAACGTGGCTGCATAGTCGAGGCTGTGTACATGGTGAAATCTGCTTACAATTACACCATGTAGAGAGTCTTGTGGATAATACAGAAAGGTGTTCATCGTGAAACTGAATGACATACTTTTTTGGAATGTACAGTAGCAAAAGAAGTTTGGCAGGAGCTGGGATTGTTGCATATTATACAGCCTCATCTTGACAAAGCCAATGATTTCAACAAAGCAGTTTTTGAAGTGCTGTCAAACCAGACCCTCACAACAGTAACAATTGATAGCTATGACAATTTGGAGTATGTGGTGGAGACGGAACAAGATAGCTTGGGAGAATACAGTCCGTAGCTCAATGGAAGTCACTAGGCATGCTGTTACAAGTTACAACGCTCGATGACTGTAAGAAGGCACAAATCAGACTCGCTGCAGCAGAAACACACAGAGAAAGAACTCACAATGACAGACGTGAAAAACCAGTAATCGGAACAATGAAATGTAATGTTGATGCAGCACTGTTCTCAGAAAGTAACTGCTTTGGGTATGGAATGCGTATTAGAGACGCCGAAGGCTACTTTGTTCATGCAAGTTCTGCACATTTTGAAGGCAGCCCCTCACCAGTAGAGGCCGAAGCATATGGCCTGCTATACACTCTTCTCTGGCTGAAGTATAAAGGCTATCAAAATGTTCCAATAGAGGTGGACTGTAGGCAAGTTCTGGAAGCGATTAAAAGTACTATGCAGAAACAAAATGAGTTGGGTTTGATCATTATAATTGTAAACTCATTCTTCATCAATTTAGCAACTTTCGGGTAGGTTGTATTAGGAGGCAAACTAATAGAGTCAATCATAATTTCTTGTATTAGGAGGCAAACTAATCGAGTCACTCATAGTTTAGCACGGACATCTTGTTTATATGCTAGTCCCACTTATTATGATTACATACCACCGTTTATCTTGAATGATATGCAACAAGTCTCTTTCCGTAACAAAAAGTTGTTTAGTCACTCATCAAGCCAAACTAGGTTTCTTGCAAGAATTCTGCTCTTCTCCCAACAAGATTTGCTCACTTCCAACCAAACTTCGGAAAATACTCATACATTAGTTAAGTCACACATGTGTTAAACTCAGCGTGACTTAACTCACGCACCGTAACTTGTTGAAAATTCACAGGATTTATAACCTATGTGAGTTAACTCACATATGGTTTATAACCTGCGTGAGTTAATTTACGCAGCGTGACTTAAGTCACGCAGGGGTATTTTCGGAAGTTTGATTGGGAGCGAGCAATTTTTGATGGGAGAAGAGCCGAATTCTTCTTGCAAATTGATTTCCTTTTGGGCTCATTGGTGCAATTTATACATATCATCAACTTCATTTCATTATATTCTTTTACATCTTTTTTTTAGGTAAAGATTTTTTTTTTGTGAATACATTCTTTTTAATTTTATTCTATTATATTCGAATGGCCTTATAATCATATCAATTTAGATATGTTTGTGGTTGTGGAATTGGCGTGATAACAATGTCCATCAAAACAACTTCGAGTATCCAACCAATCCTCGTTTTTTCATAACCAAAAGAAGTATTATTAATATTGATTGAATACAAGGGATACTCAAACTCATATTACAAATTCAAGACATAGTAAAGCAAAGCGAAACAACCAACAGGTCAATTACACCATTTTGAGCAACAAACCCATGCATAACGAAGACACTATTTAGATCTTTGCAGCCAAAGCAACACATTTTTTTTTATTGTTATTCCTCAAAAACCACGAACACCACACAATCGCAATCCTCTCATTCTCTTGTAGTGGAGAAAGTGCATCAAATTGTCAATGTTGCTAATGGAAAGACAAAGTTGTGAAGGCTCAGCCAAGTAACACTCGAGGGATTTCATACCCATTAGCCCCTTAGCCTCAACTAAGTGGCTACGGTTCCCACAAATAAAAAGTACCACATTGTTTGGGAATCAAGATTAAGAGTAGTTTAACAACACATACGCTACTCAATCCAACTAGACGTGTCTTTTATAAATGATAAAACTATGAGGGTTCATACAAGGTAAAAAACTGACAACACTTCAAAAATGCGGTGTCATCGACTCGAGGTCAAAATAAGTGCTATGATTGGCATAGCTTTTGCTTTTGTTGTTGAACTTTTGGGTTTCATGCATGGCTTGGAATTTAGGTTGTAGGAAGTTAAAAATTAACTCCTGTCTGGATGGTTTAGAAGAAGGGAGAAGTCATGGTAGATGCTGCAGCCTCTTGAACAATTGTGCCATTAGAAAGATTATCCTTGGGAGCTAGAAAATCTTATTAGGATGGATTTAGCTAGGGTCGGTTGACTCTTGAGCTAGTTCTTTTTGTTTTCTTGTTATTGTTTGTATCTTCTTTTGGGTTTATCCCCGTTTCATCACCCAAAAAACACTTGATTTATCAAAAAGATATTTTCATTACATAACATCATTATTTGAGGTTATTCTTTTGTTTTTAAAATGATTAGAACCTAGTCCAATACAAAAATCTAATACCATAAATTTTATATTTGAGGTGAGAGTTTTTTTATTGGTGGGTGCACTAGAAATAAACTAACTTTTGAAGATGTATAGTAAATTGATTAGCTCTATGATCTCAGTTATCTTGGCTCAACTTCTGGTAACAAAACAAGCGTTTGATATTGGTTCTATTTCTCCTTCCTTTCATCCGTAAGTAGGGATTTTCGTTGGCAGCACAATGGTTCTTAATGTACATATAGTGCATTGACTAATCCAGTAAGAGCAGGTTAATTTGGTGGTCTAATTCATAATTGTTGTTATTAATGTACTAAATGAAGTGATCCAAACACTTTTTATTGGTATTAAGATTTGTTTGAAGAGAGGATCTAAAAATCTTTTAATTTTTTCAAATTCTCTTGATTCAGTTGTTGACTAAGAACATCTTCAATCTAGATTACAAATACCTTAATCTATTAAGAGCCCCATTACATAAGGAAAAAAGTGGGTATCTATAGGCATGACAACAAAACCCATATATGTAGTTAACCACCACTGGGTTTGAATATGGGTTTGGGTTTTCCCGATTTCAAAACACGGGTATGGGACGGGTAACGGGTATATAGGTACCCACTCCGAACGCATACCCAAACCCGTCCCGAATGCAGAAAACTAGTTTATGTTGATATGTCATGTTATTTTGTTTGATAATTGCCGTGTTATAAAAACTACTATTGATATTTAAAGGAGAAACTAAATCAATCTGTCTAACAAATGTTAAAGTGAGCATATTGCCAGATAATGCATTACACCATTTCTCTAGGGGTTGCAAAAAAAACTTCTATTTTTTATTTAAAAAAATTATTCAATGCGGGGATGGGGATGAGACGGGGATACCCGAATCCGTCGAGGATGGGGATGGGGTTCAATTTCTCATCCTCGTTGGATATGGGTAGGGTAACGGGTAAGTATATAAGAATCGGGTATGGGGATGAGGAATGTAAAACCCGTCCCCACCTTACCCCATTGCCATGCCTACCGTATCTATTAGTTACCGGAAATTTTATAAGAACTCTATATGTTCGGTAAATAATGAATCTCACGATTAAAATAGGAAAGAAGGTAGATAAAAGTTGGTTTCACAATCTCATGACATTATTTCTCTTTTCATTTTATTTATTTATTTATTTTGAAATACACATGTTACAATACATATTTGTGGACCCATTTAAAAACATTTTTAGTTCAGTGGAGTCATTAAATCCTTAATAAATATTTTTATTTCAAAGTTATAAAATAATTATGTGTACACATAAAACTCATTTAAAACTTTTTTTATGATGCTCTAACGATTTTTATAGATTCCACCACAACATTAATCATCTGCATAGTATTCATGAATACTTTAACCAGGATTGAGTAGTTAGCCTTCATTACACTCTTTTTTCTAGCTTTTTTTTTTCCTTTTCTTTTTTCTCTCATCTAACAAAAGAAATACTATGCTGCTGTATCCTTATCGCGATAATTATGTAAAATTATTATTACACTACTTTATTTATTATTATTGTTATTATTTAAAATTTATGTGAAATAGTTTCAAATGCTCCTTATATATAGGACATATAGGAGTAGATATGGCTTGTGCAACCTTCCGGTTCAACCGGCCCTGGTTTTCAGGAACTGCAAGCAAAATTTTGGGCCCTCATTTGCCTAAGGTGGTTGCCATGCATTAACTCCAATATGAAATGACAAAATAATTCAGAAAAAAAATAAGATAACGTTGCTTTTGTGTTTGAATTATTATTGGTGAAATGATAAAATATATCAATGAAATTAGTCTACGCATGATATAAGGGGTAGCACTTGGGTGACATCGAGTTGGGTGACATTGGTGAATGTCACAATGCTTGTGTTTCTCTCTCTTTCACAAGCATTGTGACATTGTGATTGGTCAATGTCACCAATGCCACCCAACTCTATGTCACCCAAGTACTATCCATGATATAAGTATCATTGATTGGAAAAATCTAAAACATTCAATGAAGCAAAGGACCTATAATTGATGAATCAAAACATAGTTCCCCTTGAGATGACAGGATCCTCACGCGTGATGTGATATCAAACGATACTTGGTCCACACATTATGGTTTTAGAGGTAACTCTTCTAGTACTCTATACTTTAATATTGGAGGGTACATTTTAGATTTAGAGATAGGTTAAAGGTCACGTGTGCATGGTGGAAGTACTTGTAGCAGAAGGGCTTAAAAAAGAAATTACTCCCTTTACCATGAAATTGAAGTTGGTGGACCACAATATCAGGTGTTATGCTCTCCTATGAAAGAGAGTAAAAGACAAAGAAAATTACACTCTTGAGAGAGATTTAGTTTAGCCATTTGAACTTTTTCTTAAAACAAGTTAGAGATTCCTACCGTGATCGACGAATCACCATTTGACCATCATCATATAGGTGATTGCTTATAGGTGGGGTGATTTGCGTGTGTGTGCTACTTGTTATGTGTCACCCACGTAGAGTATCACATATGCAATTAACGTGTCAATTTATATATTTTAACTGCACACGTTAATGAAATAACTAAATTGCTTGACATCATCCAATTTCTATTTTTGCTTTTCTCAAATTTAAGGGGTTAAATGTCTGACCCATGCAGTTCTAGCAAGAAAATTGGTGATTTAATCGTTAACTATGTTTAGTACATAATCAATATCAAAAAGGAGTCCTCGTGAGCTTAACTCAGTTGGTATTGACAATGCATAATATAGGTAAGGTTTGGGGTTCAAACCCCAGCCAAAAAAAAAATCAATATAAAAAAGATGCGACAACTCAATAGTCATCCACTAAAAAATACACATATATTCTTAACCATAGAAATCATGTTTAAATATATGTGATTTTTAGGTGATAAGATATACATTCTGCAGAAGAAAAAAAAAGTTGATAAGATATACATGATATTCATTAATTACAACTTGTGTTCAAAATATACACCAAATGACATTTAAAATTGTGAATAACTGTGTTTAGTAAATATTTTATAACTTACAATATTTTGTTATATTCTTTCACTATCTACAAAACATAACTAATCATATTATACTAATTTTTTTTTACCAAGTATATTATACTATCGTGTAAAAAAAGTATTTTTTTTAAGAATATAAAATGGATTATATTGAGTTAACCACCCGTTCTTTCTAGTATAAGGAGTGCCAAAAAAGAATCAGAAAAAGTCTCAAGTTACATCAAAAGGTAAAGATGGCAGAAAAAACGAAAAGGAGACTGAACAATCTCCGTTACATAATGATTCCCAAACAAGAGAGCGGATGAAGCCACCACCAATGATAATTAAAAGCAAAATTGATGCGGTTCGTTTTTAACCACGAATAAGATTGGAGCTTAACTTTGTCAAGAAGTTGTTGCAATGTGTCCTCCTTTTGCTGAAAAACTCGAGCATTTCTTTCGCGCCAGCCAAATAAGAAGAAGAACTGAGCGGATATTTTTGGAGTAAATGCCCAAACTTCCAAATTGCAAAAAATGATCCGCCACTTATGCGGGATGCACCTTAGTAAAACCAAGCCAGCTATAAAGACCATACCAAAGTTTCCTAAAAAAGTCACTAAGATAGAAAGAGATTATTCATATCCTCCACTTGTCCACAACCACCCACACAAAGTTGCCCTTTAGGCTATAGAACTCGTCTCCTAATTAAATTATCCGTCGTAGGAAGTATATTATACTATGGTAATTATCAAAACTTTTTGATGTAAAATTTACATGTCAGGATATAATTTGATGTAAAATTTACATGTCAAAATATAATTTCTCTTTCAATATCTTGCACATTTGTAATACCCTTATATTTTTTTGTTTTGTTGAAGGAATAGATACCCTTATGTTGGTATATAGATTTTAGAACAATTTTGACTTTATCCATGGTTTGTCTCTCCCCCTCATTTACACATATAAGTACCCACCATTGATGATATTAATAGCCGTATCCAAAATTGACAATTTTACATATTGAAACAAATCTATCCTCATCGATTCATGTGGTTTGGACCCATTAATTTCCTTATCTGAGATATTAACATTTTTGGATGAACACGGGGGCTGGTTTCATGAGTAAGTTTTCGTTTGATATTTGTATTTAGTAAATCACGTTTGGACAGAAGCTACTAGAAATGAATTTTTGTCCTAACTAAGATTTTAGACTTTTCAAATACAAAAGCATGCGTAAGTATCAAATTAAATTATACATGGAAGCTTCTATGTAGGGACCACCCCAAGATGGTACTCATGAGTAAATTTTTGGATGGACATGGGGGCTGGTTTCATGAGTATACAACAATTAAAATTATACATTTTTTTTTGTTGACAAAACACAATTAAAATTACCCATATATGGTTGAAATTACATATATAAAAATTAAAAAAAAAGATATCATATCTTCAATGAAAATTAAAGAAGAAATGCAATTTAATTATTAAAAAAGAAATTGAAGAGTGGAAGAAATTCAACTTTTGGTGTCTCTTCACACCTTATATACTATTAATAATTTTTCTTATAATGTTGAGCGCACCAAAGGATTTATTTCAACAATATTTGTAAAATTACAATGATAAAATCCTTCAAATTGTACGTAACAAAGCTTGAATTATTGAATCAACTATTTTTTTTAGGGGTATTGAATCAACTATAGCAAGTGTCTCTTTTCTCTATCCCTTAGTGGTCCCCACTTTGATAGCATGACTTTACTTCTATATTGACATTGCATATAACACCATCTCAACATTGTGGAGTCATTTTGAGGTCCACTCTAGTCATGTTAAGAGTTTTACATATTGAATGAGATAAACCTAAAAATAAGTTTATAAATAAAGACAATCTTCATATTATACGTAAGGTTTTTAGGAATTATGTTAAGTCAAATTTAAATTTTAAAATAATTTTAAAGTATTTATAAAACGATTATGCCATTTGTAATTAGGTTACTCGTTTCACACATTATAAGTTAGTTTCGAATTAGAGTTTATATAAAAATCCAAGATTTCTTGTGATATTATTATATTGTAGTAGAAAGAAAATGGGTATACTTTCACCTTAATTGAAAAGCCGTATAATTAGTTCAAAGTGGTGGCTCCAAAATCAAGCTGGGATGTCTCTATCATATTCTATAATGCTTCCTCTGATTTTTATTAAGTTAACACCAACTTGCAGCAAAAGGGAAATTGGTAACCACATGGGGTCAATATTAATTATCTTTTCTTTATTTTAAAGTTCAAGATCACAAAAGAAAAGAAAAAGTTTCATTCTTTATTCCCACCAACACCAAATGAAATCAACATTTAACATGATTATATATTTTTTCTTGAGAAAATAAAAGATGTTGTGCTTTACATGATTATTCAATTGTGCTTCATTATACTAAATTTAACGTTAGACAAATATGGTGACACTAATTTTCTGGCCCACTTTTAAAACAAGTACCAAAGAGAAATTAAAGAACGTAACTAGAAAACAAGAATACAATAAAAAAAAATTCAAAACAAGGGAAAAAAACTATGATTGTTGCCTAATGATAATTAGAAAATAAGTTGACAATTTTACAACACATAAGCTCTCTCAAACACTTTAAGACCTCAATACATCCAAACTTTTTAAAATAAAAGTTTGTATTGATTGACTTATTTAAATTTATCTACAGAAGGGAATGTTTAGAAATTGTTTGAATGATGTAGACAAACTGGCAACACGGGTCGAAGACGAAGTGTCGCACAAGAAAGATTCACTTGGAATGATGCAGATTTTGCATCCAGTGTCGGAATGACCCGAATTATACCTTTTCGGAAAATCTCGGACCTCACGAGCAATACACATTGCTTCGCCATGACGTAAGGGTTATTTTAGTCATTTGAGGTCGTCTGAAGGCCCGAAACCGCCTTTTAATAGTTTAGCATATTCTAGAATTTTCTATTTTATTTTGGTTTGTTATTTTTCGGCCCATACGAGTTTGTTATTTCTTATTTAAACAGAACTTATGCAGCCTAAGAGGCACTTTTTCATTCAATAAAAATATTTGAGACTTTCTCTTAATTTTGGTGGATTCGGGAACCCTTGTTTGATAGGTTTGTCGCTTGCAACCTGTCTGTTTATCTTTTAGATTTAGCATTTGCTAACCCTTGCTTCTGTCATGCATCATTGAAGGAACTTACTCCCTCTGTCTTACAATTATTGTTTCTTTAGCATTTTTTCTTTTTCTCAAAATAATTGTCACTTTACAATACCAATGCAACATTTATTATTTTTTTCCACTATTATACATTTATTTATTGAATTTCATCCAACTTAATTACTCCACTAACTGCAATTAATAAGGATGTTTTAGTAAATGCTACTAATTTTACCATTGAAATCAACACAATTAATCATTTCCTTAATAATTGTATACAAACCTTAAACGACTAATACTGTAAGACGGATGGAGTACTTAAATGGTTTATTCCATAAGCTTATATGATAATTTATGAAAATAACATATAATTTATAAAAACAGTTTGAATTTATTTTACTTTCTTAGTTTATGATAAGCGTTGATATACTATTAACGCTTGTGTTATACACCGTAAAATTAAGTTGTTTATCCAAGACCTTACATTTCAACAAGAACTAGAATCCAAATATATAATCCAGATCTATCTTTTTCTTTAAGATATTAGACAATGTGAGAATGTTTCAAAGTGTTTCAATTTTAACCAACTCCAACTCCTACAATATTCACTTTAATTTATAGCCGCAATTCTAATGCACGGTGTAGAGATTTCAAATTAGAAACATGATTCTTTAGTCAAAGTGATTCTAACTTTAATCTTTTAAGTAATTTAAGAAGTTATTTTTGGATTACATACACCTATTGTATTATTTTCCAACCTTTTTTTTATACAATTTATTTTATTTTCAAACTTTGGAAATAGGTATCCAAGTACGTTGAATGTTAGCTTTGGAATTAGTCCATGCATGTGAGCCAATTGTTATTAACTTATCGTACACATGAAGAACTCAATTACAATTAAAGTTTTTCTTTGGCTTTATGTTTTATATTGTTAAAATATTTGCCAATGAGAAAATTTGCGTAAATCAATTTTCTTTCTTTTTCTCTGTATGTACTTTTAAAAGAAAAATATATTAGCAGTATGTTCTAAAAATATTCGTTTTTCTTCACTTGATATATATCCTCTTACCACGTGCACATAACCAAATTGAAGGAAAAAAAGAGAAAAAAATTATTATGCATCTTACTAAAGACAAATTTGTACTAGCCAACTCCCTGTTTTATATATTAAAACCTATTGTACTTCTGTCATTTGAGAAATAAATACATATATGTACCTTTTAGTAAAAAATAAATACATAAATTTGTACCTACCATTTGTGATTGTGGGTATCGTTTACGAATAATTTTGATTCCTACTATCATATTTTTTTTAGATATGCATTCGTATACTATCAATTATGAAACAATAGAAGATGATTTGAAGTTTTTGTGCAAAATTATAACAATGCTTGATACTACGTTTTAACGGTGGATTCTAGGTTGAGAGATCAATCAAGTTCCTCACCGGTGAAGCATACAAAAATTACCATCAGATTCAATCAATGATCCAGATCTATTGAAAATAAAAATGATAACATCTACACTTTTCCACACTCAATCTTATCTGTCTCAATTATTTTTTTCAACTGCATCCTCTCAAACTCCAAAAGTTTGCAGATACTTGCTGAAAATAAAAAAAAAGGATGAATTGCTTAATTTTCTATTCTCGGTCTTTGTTAACTTGTTGAATTCGACGAATAAGTCTTGATTTCTTTGTTTATGTGTTAAAAATCAGGACAAAAGTGCAGTTGGTGTTTATCAACATTAATGATTTTTTAAGGGATGTCTAATAATTTGGCAACGTCAAGCAAAATCTGAAATGGTAATGCCATAAGCAAAATCTGGCATGGTAATTCCATAACCGCAATAATACTTTTAGCAATTTCTAACGGTGAAACATCTTGATGAATGAAGTTTTGATCCTATTCCAGTATTATTATCTCAAGTATATTGGGCAGGGACCTATGTTTTCAAACATTATTTCATCTTATCGTATTGTCTTGGTTTCCAGCAATCTAGCAAGTATATACCAAAGATTTTTGGTAGTTTGAGATGATGCAGTTGTGAAAGAGATGGGTTAGGTAGAATTGTGTGTGAAAATGTATGGATGTTCTCATTTTTATTTTCAATATATCTAGACCGTTATTTAAATCTAATGGTAATTTTTTTATGCTCCACCGGTGAGAGACTTGATTGATCCCTCACCCTAGAATCCACCCGTTTTAATAGAGTATTAAAAGTCATATAAACAAAAAATAAAACCCTAAAAATTAGTTACATATATAACGGAGTATTAAAAGTCATTAAAACATTGCTAAAAAAAAAGAAGTCATTAAAACAAAAAAACCCTAATATAATATTTTAACACCATTCTTTTTTTTTTGGTCAAGTAGTACAGTAGTTAGAATTCACCTTCGATCAAAGTGAATAAATAAGGTGTTTAGAGTTTGAACTCTAACTTTTACATATTATAATACATCATTTCTATCAATTGAATTATGCTCACGGTAACAACGTCATTCATTTCTATTAAAATGTCCGCTTACATTAAAATTAATCAAAATGTAACATTTATTTATCAAGATGAATGTGATTTAAAATTTACATTAAATAAATTAATTTACAATACGCACATTTACTCATCGAGACATCAACATGATTCAATCTTTTCCTCAAAAAAAAAAACATGATTCAATCTTAAGCTTTGACACGGATGTGTAATTTAAAAAACAAAAGATGATTGGGTGCACATTTCTTAATTTATACAAATTCACAATATTTGTATTCTTCCATTGAAAACTATTTTGGCACTTTGTTGGGTTCCTTGACAATAACTAGTCTTTATCCATTAGCCATCCATTCACAATGGAATGACTGTACCTTTACCATCATTTCTATGCCCTAATTTACCTCGATGTTTTGCATTACCCTTAGAAAATTTATTACAAAGCCATAATTAACTCAAATTTTTTACCCTTGATGCTCCATTAAAAGCCAATTTACCTATTTACCAATAGTCTATAAAAATTACCAAAGGTAAATTTTGAAGGGGGAAAAGTGCAATATGAATGTGATCATGACAAGTGGCCTTTTGATGAAAACTATAAATGAAAAAAAGGAAACATTAGCCTTAGCCCCACAAATAAAGTAATGATACATAACTTTATAATTAATTAAAATTAAAAAGATAAAATAAAAAACCCAACTAAAAAGCATCCACTATATATTCACCACTTAGGTCACATGAAAATCAACATCTGTTGTTCCTTTTCTTTCATTTTGCATTAAAGATTCCAATAGATATACTTTGTCCGATAAAGTCAGTAAAAAGAGTTTTTTTTTTATTTATTATTTTTTTATGAAAAAATTTAGATTAATTAGTGGAGGCATATCCAATGGGATGATTAGAAAAAGCTATCAACAACTCAATGAATATTTACAACAAAATTTAAGTATAATTTAAAAATAAAAAAATTACATATTAAAATCCAAGTCAAATACAAACAAAATGTCTAACTATTCATATCAACTACAATTAATAGTAAAATAAGGCTTTTACCGATGCTATTAGACCCGAAATCCAAATCCACCCGGACAAAAACACATTTCAATCTCAACCGTTAATTTGAGATCGATTTCACATTACACATTCTCTAAATTATCATCATTAAATAATCTTTATCATTTATTTGGATTGATCAATAAATATGTCACATATTTCTTGAGTGGAATCCAAATCCACTTACCTTTCATTGTAAAAAGTTAGTCTTAAGTATGAAGAGTTAAATAGATGAAGGGTCCATCATTTAGATGACCTCTAGAGGTAGAAGTCAGTTCTGTCTTATTCTTGCCTCTTGGGACCTTGCTGCTTGTTCTTCATCTCTTGTGGGGTGTCCTTGATCTCTCCATAAAAATACATCATAAACTAGACCCTCCCTTCAACATTTAGAGGTAAGAAAAACTTCTCAAATTATTGTATCATTATCAAATGTGTCTCTTCTCTAATTTCAACTTTTTTTTTATGCCATATTTCAGGTGAGACTAGATTCAACATAAAGTTTTGTATTTGAAGGTTTTGATTCCAAGAAAGGTATATTTATCAAAAATCCATTTTCATAACTTTCTATTAAGAATTTTTTTTATGTATGCATCTTTGAATATTTCTCTAATCCCTTCTTCTCCTCCTCCTCCTCCTTCATCTTCTAGTTTCTTCAATAATATTATAATAAAAGTTTACTTTTTACATCGTCAACAAATCACAATGATCAATTATATTTTTTTACGCTATAACTACTTGTGATTAAAGCTAAACATTTTTAACGATCTTACAATTATGAATGATTGAAATTTTGTAAGAATTAAATCCTCGAACCGAATTCTAATTAATTTTCTTGTGAAAATTTTGTTCTAATGTGGGATGTGTAGGAAGTGAAATAATGGAGGATAAATATAGTCTAATTAGGAAGCATAGTGAGCTATGGAGGACATTGAGAGAGGAAGACTTTGAAGAAGAAGAAATTTGGGATGTAGTGAAAGAAAGACCAAATTACATATCTGAAGTTCATAAGCCAAAGGAGAAGAAGGAACTATCTTCTCTTCCAATTCCAACAGCTGCAAGAATGATTCCAATTCCAAGGACTAGTAGTGGAAGTAGTAGTGCTAATTTATCTCATGAAACCATGGCTTTTCAGCAATCAGCACCAGTTAACATTCCTGATTGGTCAAAGATTTATGGTAATAATAATAATAAACAAAACAAGAGTACTAAGAAGGTTTCTAGGTATAATGAATATGGTTACTATGAAGGTGATGATGAAATTGTATATCATGGTGGTGAGGATGAAGATGATGAAGATGATGATGATGATGAGTATAGTACTAGGCTTCCACCACATGAAATTATTTCAAGAAGGCTTGCAAGGAGTCAAATATCTTCATTTTCTGTTTTTGAAGGTGTTGGGAGGACACTTAAAGGTAGGGACCTTAGCAAAATGAGGAATTCTGTCCTCATAAAAACTGGTTTCCTTGAATCATTGTGATGTATAGGGGAGGGGTTATGTACATGGTTTTAAATTGCGAATGCAGTTTGGTTGCGGTTTTGCTGCAAACCTTTAATACGGTCAAAATTGCGGTTGTACTACCGCAAAATCTTTTATGTTGCGATCGCAATTAGGGCTGCGGACCGTAATTTAAAACCATAGTTAGTGATAGTTTAGCTATTGAGATTGTTTGCATGTTGTGTCTTTTAGGGGTATGAAATGAATGATTCGATCAATTTTGCTTTTACTATGAAAATAAATCAATGAATTCCTTAATAAAAGTGATTTCAATATCAAAATATGTGAAATTCAATGAGATTTTTGGTATGTTTTTTAGAGCATCCATAGAAAAATATTGATGGATGAGTCAGGTTAAGTATTAATTATATTGAATCATAAAAAAATTAAACATTTAGAAGTACAAAATCTTTCTCCCAAGCATGCTTTCCTCTAACTTTATATCCTCTGTTTTCTATGTTAATGTTAGAGACCAACACAATAATAAATGTCTTAAGGCATTCCCTGCATCTGGTTTGAATATAGCATGTTTCAACGAATTTTGATCCACGATGTACCAACTTTAATAATCGTTGATATATTATTAAATAATTATAAATAATTATTTTATAACTTATGAAGCGATATAATGTTGGTTCATCGCAGACCAAAATTGTTTCCGACCATTCTGTACATATATTTTTTTGAATCCCCACTTAAAAGAAAACTCCTTCAGTACTCAATAGTTTGTGAGTTTATCTATATATAGTAAATAAAAAAGGGTTATTTATAAATTTTAGTTACTTAATTATGATTTAATTAAATGTAAGACAAATTACTTTAGGATAGTATCTTTTCCAGCTTTCTTGTCTCAATTTTGTTGTTGTTGTAGAAACCATAGTTGAATATAATCCATATAGTTAGCATGATAGCTGGATTAATACAAAAGGAAAATGTCTTTATATGAATTGAATAATTTGTGACTCAACAGAACTGGAAATCAATAGTACTGAAATAATTTCTGTACAACCTGCTTCTTTATGAGTTATGACACAAATAATTGATGTAAAAACTAAAAAGTACAGTACTAACTAGCTCACAAAACAAAAATTTATGGATGGGTTAAGATGAATTTTAACATTACTTGATGTAAATCCAATTTACATTTACATAAACATATATTTCTGTCTAATAAATAAATAAGCAAAGTTACTAATGTATTAATTACACTTGTACAATAATTGAATCATAGCGCAATGAATTGACAAAGACTTGGCACCAACTCATCATCTTTATTTAATTAATTAATTATTATTGAAAGTAACAATGTTAATATCTAATGATATGTGATGAGAGGGGAGAAAAGAGGGACCAGTCTCTATCAATTCTAGATGTTGATCTCTCCATATAAAGAGAAATATCATTTTCATAGAAGCTACGTATAGAATTGGCTTTCTTGACACTTTGTTTAATGGTTTTTAATCTCTTACATATGCATTCCATATTAACATTATTAACCTTTTTCAAAGTTCAATTTTAGTGATCAATGCTTAAGTGTCCCAATAATTGTTAAATACAAAGGCACTTGCAGATAAGACCTTTGTACTACTATATAAATAAATGGAGTGAAGTAACCTTATGAAGGAGTGAACATAATTGATGGGATCCTCACTTTTGATAGGTTACAATGTCAAGCTTTTTGATAGTATTGTTCTCAATGCCACTAGATGTTTGATAGAAGAGACATTTTCTTCTTTTCATGTTTCAATTTTCATAATGGAGATGTCAAATTTTTGTATTAGAAAATATATTTTTCTCTAAATTTGTAAGTGTTAGTGTAACTTTTTATTTCCACAAAAAAAATTGTAACTTTAAGATTATGGATGATGAGATGTAATAATTTTGAAATTAAAGCAACCTTCCTTCCTCATGAGCTATATCTCTCTTTATATTTTACTAATACAGAGAAAACTATATTATTTAAAAGATAGACTTTTAATAATAATAATAAATTAATTGAAAATTATTTACATTTATGGAATTGGTTGGTTTTGTTATGAGAAAAAATCCAGAAACACACTACTAATTAAATCAATTAGAGGCTATGCTCACATATATCATAACCAACATAGGATTTATTTGGTTAAAATTTACATGTCTCCTACTCAAGGCAATCAACATAGCAACAAAAGTATGAATGATCTCTCCACAAAGTGTGTACTTTTCACAAAAATCCAACAAAAGACATCACATGAATGAGTACCACCTATTCACATTCTTCCCACTTGCGAAGATATAACATTTTTCCGAAAAAAAAAAAAAAGTTTCACACTAAGCCAACTAATTGAATTTATTAGGCTATACAATATCATTTGCAATTTCTCTCAAACACCAAACTTCATTAATCAATATACCTTCTAAAATTATCTTGTTACACATATTTCAAACAATTTAAATATTAATACATCAACCTTAATTAGCACAGTCCAGCTAGATTATCCCAAGTGTAGCAACCATTGTTTTCATTATTATTATTGGTACTAGCAAAAAAACGGACACTCCCGTGTCAGTCTTTCCGCTCTTTTCATTATGCTAACGTTTGAAAATTATTAACAGTGTTATTTTATGGAATTTTGATTTAATTTGGATTAAAACTAAAAATATAAGTGTTTGTTGCTTTCAAGTTAGAACAAGCCAAACTAATTTTCAAACTAATTTAAATGACACCAACAATATAACAAAAACAATAATTTAAATTCTTTTTTTTAATGACACCAACAATGATCTTTATTATAGAAAAAGTTGTTTAAGTGTATAATTGAAATATTGAAAAAGTAAGTATAAAAATATACTCATATAGTTTGTCACACTTTTAAATGATAAATGATAAAAAAAAAACCAAACATGTATATATTCATATAGCAGATGTCAAAATTACTCTTTCAATTTATAAAAAAGTACTCTTCTCTTCTTCTCAAACCCTAACCGTCACCCCTTTCTTCTTCTTCTTTTCAGAGGGGTGATTTAGGGTCAATTTTGACCCAAAAATCACCCCTCCGAATTGTTTTTCCTTCTATATTCTAATTAAATAAGTGATTTCACGTATTTTCTGTTTTCTTTCGTTTGTTTTTGTAATTTCGTCGTCTCTGAACGACTTTGTTTGTTTTGATTTCCCGTTTTTATGTGGTGTGTTTTTGATTTCCCGTCTTAGTGCGGTATTTATTTGATTCAGGTTGAAAGATTAGCTTTGATCAAGTGCAGATCCGATCAATGACAATGACTTTGGCGTCGTCAACGTTGCAAATCCGAAGACATGAGTATTTCGGAGACATGAATATAGTCATATTAGTCATATTTGTAGGCATATGTACTTTGCCGTTTTATGCTATTAACATGCATGTTGTGAGTTTGTTCACAGATTCATTCTTTTTGTTTTTAACGAATTTGAATTTGGATTTCATTGAATTAGAAAGAAATAATAATAATAATAATAATAATAATAATAATAATAATAATAATAATAATGAAACATAACATCTATATACTTCTTTCAAAAAAAAAATCTATATACTAAACAAAGAGAGCTAGATTTAATGCAACATAATAAAATCGAGATGCAAAGATAAAATATTAGCTTAATTTCCGACCAAATATTAAAACTTTAAAAACAAGTATAAATGTATATCGACTAAATGAAAATTAAAAAACCAAACAAAATGCAACCAAAAATGTGCAAAATAAATTATCTATGAACAAACCAATATAAAATATAACATTATTACTAACCAGAATTACAAGACCAATAAACAAAGCTAAGTGGAAAATCATCAAGGCTTTGACGTTCATTAAACATATCATATCCTTCATTTAAGCTCAAGTAACTTCTTTTCTTTGAATTTTGATCAGATGCTAGTGTTTGAGCTTCTATTAAAAGATCTCCCATAAAGCCACTATAATTGTTCTGAAAATAATTAGGTTCATTGAACTCAATATTATTAACATTAACATCTTGTTTTGAGGATAATCTTGAATATTGGTTTGAAGCTAGCTCCAAATGTGTCGAAAAAGGTGAAGATGATGAAGAAGACAAAACCCCTCGATCAGATTCCAACAAATGAGCATGAAAGTATTGAGAAAAACTCGAGTTGTATTGAATTGAGAACCGAAAACTATCACAATGATAGGTTAGAGAAGGATCATGGAGTGAAGAGAAGCAATTATGTATCACGGAAGGGAGTTGAGGGTTAACGTTTGGAGTCAAACGGTAGTGCTTGATGTGAAGAGGCGTAGATAAGAGTGGTGCGGGTCTTTGAAAAGTGAAGGAGAGTGGTGAAGGCATAGAAGATGACAAAGGTGCAGGTGAAGTGTTTACGAATGTGTGAGGAGAATGAAAATGTTGTTATTGTTGTCAATGTTGGAGTGGTGAAGTGAGAGGAGAATGATAATGAGTTGGTGTTTGAGATAAAGGGTGAAGGTGGTGATGTTGTTGTCGATATTGGTGTTGGTTTTGATAGTTAAATTGTAAAACTAATTGCATTAATAAAGATGCATTAATCTATATGACGGATGTGACCAAGATGCACATTTTTTGGTTCAACCAAAAAGTGACTGAATGAATAATCTTGGCCTCTTGGTTTACTATGATTATTAATTCCTAAATACATTTGTTCAAAAAAAAAATAATTTAAAGATCAAAGCTAACTACATCATGATGCTGACAAAATAAAAAAAATTACAATCTCAACCATCCAATCTTTAATTAAATTTATTTCACTTGTATGCGTTATGTGAACATTTTAGATTAGGTTTGACTAATGGAAAGAAAAAAAAATGAAGACGAAAAAATGCATACATACTAAAACAACCATTCGAGCCAATTTGTTACCAAATTGAGCATGAAGTTTAACAATGAGTTTCTCTTCTTCATGAGAAAATGCACCTTTCTTCAAATTGGGTCTTAAATGATTAGCCCATCTGAGCCTACAATTTTTCCCACAACAATTCAAACATGCATTTCCTTGAACATTATTCCAATTCTCTTCACCATGTTTTGTCACATAATCTATCAAAATTGAATCCTCTGATGTTGTCCAAGGACCCTTTTTCAAATTATCCTCATCACTGCCACCGTCTCTTTCCATCATACCAAACAACACATTTCCATCATTCACTCCATCCACAACATTTGTCATGTATTCCATCTTAAAAAAATGTGACACACTAGCTTGTTCAAACTCTCTCCCACTTTCTATTACATACAAGTTTCAATTTCTCTTAAGTATTTCATTATTCTCTTTTCTCTCCACAACCCTCTAATTCTCCTTCTTTTCAATATTGATGTGCTAAAAATAATAACTATATATTAGTAAAATAAAAATGAAGTTATAGACAATCTTCCTTCTACAATGTTTTTCACTAAACCAAAAAGAAATTTAGATTATAAACTTCTTTCAAAGAGAAATGTAAAGTATGAGATATTTTGAGATAAGAAGTTACTATGGTGGTGGTGGTTACGGTGGATGATTGTTTTAAAAAAAAATCAAATTGATAAAGGTTGGTGGCGATATGAGTTTGGAAGGTGGCAATAGAATCTAAAGTTGTGTTATGAAGGAAAAAATTGTATTATGTTGCAATGGGAAAAAATGTGGCAAAAAGAACCAATTTAAAGACATTGCAAAGATTACGCTTCTAGGTTGTACTTATAGCCGATGGTGGTAAATTGTACACATGTTTTTAGCCTTGTAGTAGTTGTTTGTTATATTGCATACTCATAACAACTAAATTCTTGTGTTCGCTATTTTTTGCTACTATATTGAGACTTATTTTGGAATGAGAAGAGAACTCAAAGTGTACAAGAATTGTCGTGTGGATAAGCTAAAAATAGAAAACTCATCACCTAATAATGTTGGTGGTATATATGATATTTGTTGTGAATAAAATATGTTACATGTTTTTTTACTTATTTTTTCATATTATAGTACTAATCGTTTTTTTCCATGCGGTGGCATATAATTGTGTTGGAAATTGGAAGGTCCACACTATTATATATCCCTATTTATAATTACACATTAAATTATTTTGATAGGCTATACAAAATAGATATAATTGATGGTTTGTCACACCGTTTCAATTTAAAAAACCCATAGTTTCAAACATCAATAGATATCAATTGCAATTTAATTACTCTCAAACACCAAACTTCATTAAAAAATATCAATACCTTCTAAAGTTATATTGTTACACAAATTTCAAACCATTACAATGTGGACACATCAACCTTAATTAACAGAGTTCAGGTAAATTGTCCCAAGTGTAGCAACCATTGTTTTCATTATTATTATCATCATTACTATTTGTTGTGTTTGTGAGAGTAAACAATGAAGCTATAGGCTTGATATCAAGTCCAAAATTTTCATCTGTCATCACACCAATAGAAGATTGAACATTGGTTACTTCTGATGCATTTCTATTGTTATTATTGTTCCAATCCTGAATTTGCATCATAGAAGAAGGCATCACAGTTAGCATTGTTGACATTTCATCATTCATAAATTTGCTTAGGTCTGGTGTTTCTTCCTTTGGTTTTTGTCCTGCATATAAATCAATCAAATTCAATCAATGATACTAGCTAGATATAATATATTGATAATATATGTGTCAATATCGTGCCACTGTTGAACATCAAACATGTATTTAATTTCAAGTGTCAGTGTTATGTAGGCCATGTAGTAACTACAATGACTTAAAAATAGTAAATTATTTTTTCCTTATAAACCAATGTATTTTTATTTTAACATATTCAAGACTATACACTCTATTTTCAACATGTATAACAGCAAAAAAATATCACTAATTACGATCAACTTAATTCTAATTAAATATAATTTGACTCTGTCTAAGAATAAACTTTACACTTTATAAACCAAATAACAAATTAATTTATGAAATTACACAACTCATAAAAGATAGTCGATTAGAATTGTTGACTAAAAAATAGAAATTAGCCTAATTTAGTGCAACCTTATTCTATATTTGATATCAAAGCAAATGAATTGTTGATTAGTGCAAGATGTTTCATTACTTAATTGAATTCAAAGCATGTCAAAACAATATGACTTATTATAACATTCACACAATTACAAAAATAAATAATAATAATAATAATAATAATAATAATAATAATAATAATAATAATAATAATAATAATAATAATAATAATAATAATAATAATAATGCTACATATTTTCTTTAGATTAATTTTGATAAACTGAAAATGTAAAAAGTAATCACAAGTCACAAGCCATCCTTAAAATGTTTGTTCATATCAAGTAAGTTTAATTTTTTATGCCAAACAAAAATAGTCAGATTTAATGTAATAAATAAATTAAGATGAAAATTAAATGACCAAATAAAGTGCAAACAAAATATACAAAATAAATTTTCTAGAAAGAAATCATAATTATAAGAAATTTTAACATTATTAACCTGAATTAGAAGACCAATAAACAGAGCTAAGTGGGAAATCATTTAGGCCTTGGTAACCATTAAACATATCATTTTCTTCATTTAAGCTCAAGTAACTTCTTTTCTTTGAATTTTGACCGGATGCTAGTGTATGTGCATCCATCAAAAGATCTCCCATTAAGCCACAATTATTGGTTCGAAAAGAATTAGCCTCATTGAACTCAATATTGTTAACCTTAACATCTTGCTCTGATGATAGTCTTGAATATTGGTTTGAAGGTAGCTCCAACTTCGTGGAGAAAGGTGAAGACGATGAAGAAACCCCTCGATCGGATTCCAACAAAGGAGTATGAAAGTATTGAGAAAAACTCGAGTCGTATTGAATTGGGAACCTGAAACTATCTTGATGAGAGGTTAAAGAAGGATCATGGAGTGAAGCAGAGCAATTTTGTGTTATGGAAGGGACTTGAAGACTAAAGTTGGGATTGGAACGATAGCGTTTGAAGCGAAAAGGTGTAGATAAGAGTGGTGCAGGTCTTTGGAAAGTGAAAGAGAGCGGTGAAGGTGAAGAAGATGACAATGATGCAGGTGAAGTCTCTGTAAATGTGTGAGGAGAATAAGAAAGTTGTCGTTGTTGTCTATGTTGAAGTGGTGAAGAAAGAGGAGAATGATGATGAGTTAATGTTGGGGATAAAGGGTGAAGGTGTTGATATTGTTGTTGTTGATATTGGTGGTGGTTTTGATTGAAAAACTCAAACTTTGGTGTAATGTTGTTATGGTTTGTTCCTGTTGGTGTGACACAAGGTGAAGGTGTGGTTGGTGTGTTGGGACGATCGTGTTCGTCTGAATAGAGAGGAAGCCCTTGTCTTTGACGACGTTTGATCCTTGTGTTCCAGTAGTTCTTTATTTCATTGTCTGTTCTTCCGGGTAACTGTACCATAATACACAACAATTAATATTTGATGGTTTAATAATCAAATTAGTTCCATTAATAAAGATGCATTAGTCTATGTGACAGATGTGATCAAGATGCTCATTTTTGAATTTTGTAGCACCAAAAGTTGATTGTATGAACGATTATTGATAGAAATGGGATGGTTTAGATCAAATTGTTGAATTTACAATGTGGTTCGTATAATCTTGAATAGATAGTCTTGTTTTGTCTATTTGTGACTGCATGCAATCTTGGCCCCTTATTTTAGTATGCTTAATAATTCTTAAATGCAATCATTCTAAACAATTTTTTAAAGATCAATTACATCATGACTTTGACAAATAAAAAATTGAAATCTCAATTGTCTGATCTTTAATCAAAGTTCTATAGCTTGTATGCATTATACCAACTTATTAGTTTAGGTTAGACTAAAGGAAAGAAAATAAATGAAGAAGAAAAATGCATACATACCAAAGCAGCCATTCGAGCCCATTTGTTACCAAATTGAGCATGAAGTTCAACAATGAGTTTCACTTCTTCAGAAGAAAATGCACCTTTCTTCAAATTGGGTCTTAAATGATTAGCCCATCTAAGCCTACAACTCTTCCCACAACGATTCAAACCTGTATTTCTTTGAACAGCATTCCAATTCCCTTCACCATGTTTTGTCACATAATCTATCAAAATTGTATCCTCTACTGTTGTCCAAGGACCCTTTTTCAAATTCGTATCATCTCCACCTCCACCACGACCACCACCACCACTACTGCCACCCTCTCCGCCATTGCCTCTTTCCATCATACCAAATAACAGATTTTCATCATTTACTGCATCAACAATATTTGTCATGTGTTCCATCTTGCCAAAATGTGACACACTAGATAATCCAATATTTTTGAGAGGGCTAGCTAGTTTAAATTCCCCCCTTTGTTTGTATTATATACACGAAGTTTTCTATCTTCTATGTATTTTATTATTCTCTTTTTTCTCAACAACCCTCCAATATTTCTTCCTTTCAATGGTGATGTAGTAATATCTGATTATTTCCTTACAATCTTCCGTGTATAAGAAATTTTCACTAAAAATCAAAGAAGTTTATATTCTAAACTTCTTCTAAAGAGAAAAGAAGAGAGTAGGAATTAGGAAGTTATTATGGTGGCGGCGGTGACGGTGGTTATAAAAATGAAATTGATGAAGGGTGGTGATGATATGAGGTTGGAAGGTGGCGATAAAATCTAAAAACGTGTTATGAAAAAAACTGAATTATGTTGCAATGTGAAAAAAAGTGGTAAAAAGAATCAATTTAGAGACGTTGCAAAGAATACGCTTCCGGTTAGTAATCATAGCCAATGGTGGTAAATTGTACACATGTTTTTAACCTTGTAGTAGTTGTCTATTATATTGCATACTCATAACAACTCAGTTTTTGTGTTCACTATTTTTTGCTACTACAATGAGACTTAATTTGGAATTAAAAGAGAACAGAGTGTACAAGAATTGTCTTGTGGATAAGCTGAAAATAGAAAATTCAGCACCTAAGAGTGCATCTATATTGCAATGTATCTTATTTTATGCATGCAAATATGAATAAAATACGTGGCATGCATTTTGACTTCTTTGTTCACACGATAGTACAAGCTGTTTTCTCTATATGGGGTGGCAAGCAACATAAAATTGGATTGGAAATTTCAATACTCAAGCTATTATTATATATCCCTATTTATATTTACACATATTACAAAAGTTCATTGTTTAACTAATTTATATAATTTATGTACACACCACCAAAAATTTTTATTTATGTATTTCCTCGGTTCTTATTTTTAAGCAAAAATTGGTCAAAGAAAATTTGTGTACTTGGTTGAACATTTGTGTCATACCCCAATTTTTGACCTAAGACCCTATATTCATACACCCTCTGATTTGGAATATTATCTGACTTTTCAGAGAAAAATTCGGCAGAGAGGTACTTTAAAATACCTCATTTTTTGTTCGTTTTGGGGCCCATATTTTTATTTTATTATTAGTCTTTTTTTATTTACTTTATTTGTATTTGTATTTTTTATTTTATTTTTTCTCCATCTTTTATATTATTTTTATTTTTATTTTATTTTGTTTTTTAGGTTATTTTCTTTTTATTTATTACTTAGAATAGGTCCAAAAATAAAATGTCTAAGGTCCAAAAAAATTTCAAGTCAAGTGTCAACTTTAACATTCCTTTTTCAAAATTCACCATAATTGTCCATCAAAAACCATCAAATCACTTTTCCATTTTCATCAACCTCCTCACCTATAAATAGAGCCCTCATTCCACACTTCAGAACACACCAAAAGTTCTCTTGAGTTGTCAAAGAACTTTTCTCTCTTCTCCCTCATTTAGCTTGTGTTGACGAGCTATTCTTTTCTTCTCCTTTTTTTTTTTTTTTTTTTTTTTTTTTTTTTTTTATAAATTTTTTTTTTT
>Ga0228710_1000187_pt1 | contig 61772 bp, 28 predicted proteins | sample MedpolnodulmetaG_FD_177995 | JGI IMG/M metagenome (GOLD analysis project Ga0228710, IMG submission 177995) | Root nodule microbial communities from Medicago polymorpha collected in Santa Monica, California, United States - pink nodules | ecosystem: Host-associated > Plants > Roots > Nodule... | reverse complement strand
AAGATACATAAAGCGTGAATGGATAAAATTCAATTAACTCTTGGCTTTTTTTCTTGATAACTTGCATAACAAGTTACAAAAAGTGCCATAAATCTCCATCAGAATTACTACTTCTTGGCACTTATCATAAGACAAATACAAAACTATGATCCTTTGGATATACACTTTATGGTCACCTCACAACATGACAAGAAAGCAACCTAGTACAAGAAAAGCCTTTTCTTTTGGCTCAAGGATGAAAGCTACAGCAGGAATGAAAAGGAAATGAGCTGTACAAAGCTCATGTCTCACGTAGCAAGCAACAAAGTACAAAGAAAAGCTTCAACAGTTTTAGAGATCGATCTCAACTTTCAGAAGAACAGTTTCATCTTAAAGGCTCCCTTGTGTCTTCGCTGCAAGTTGGAAACAAAGTTACCAAGAGTTCCTCTCCTATAAATAGAAAACTTCAGCAAGAGGAACACACAACTTTTGAGAAAAAGAAAAAGAACATATTCATCAAGAATCTCTTTGTTTACAAATCACTCAAGAATTATATCTTTGTTTTGAGCAAGCTGCTCTTTTCGTGTATTAAATCTTTGAAGAAGATTAATACTTTTCAAATTCAAATACTCTTGTAAAAGAAAGTGTAATTGTGCAGAAAGCACAAATGTTGTAAAAATTCTTGCTCGTAACAGCAAGTGACTTGACCAAGTGAAGGTTCAAAGAAGTTGGTGTAAAGATCAAAAAGATCTGAAAGAAAGAAGGAGTTGAGATTAAGTCATAACTCAACTACCTAGTGGAAAATCTCACAAGTATTGTGGGGACTGGACTAGCCCACATTGGGTGAACCAGGATAACTCTTTTGTGTGATCTTTCTTCCTTATCTCTTTGATATTTATATTGTTCACACTCACTCACAATCACTATCTTAATTTTCAATTAAGATTACTAACCTGTTTGTTTGAGAAATTTTTAATAGGTAATTTTTATTACATCACAATTCAAACCCCCCTTTCTTGTGATAATATTTAACTTCAGACATGACTTGGACTCGTCTTAAATGTCAATAAATCAAGGCCTCATGAAAAGATCTGGACCATCTAGGACCAAATCCAATGTTGGCTTCCTATAATTTGTCCATGTTTTCCTCAAGGATCAAAAGCCTAAACGTAGCCTATAATTGCTAACTCATGGCATTAGTCCATATACACTCACTTTTTACTCCAGATATCTCTATCATCCGCGGCGCTTACTGACTTAAGCGTCAGAGTGTGTTCATGTACACCACCCCATATGAAGAACAAGATTTCTATAGATGAAGGTCCTACATCCAAAGGTCACTCTTCACCACCATCCAAAAGACCTTCACGCTCGAGAAGCACCTTCAAGGTTCTTTATTCGTTTTAAAGAAAAAATTCATGAAATTCAAAAGTAAAATTACACATAATTTAGTTTGGATAATTCACTTAAAAATTTGATTCAATTAAATTAAATGTGATTTAACTTAAATTAGTTTTTTTTTTTTTATATTGTAACATCGGAGTCTTAAGAAAATTACACAGGAATAAAACGCAAACAGACAACAAGCTACACCGCTAATAATTTCTGGATGAAAAAATTAATATTCTCGAAGATTAAATTATAATTGTAATTTAAATATCAATACTAATAATTTTTAAGAGGAAATATAAATATTCCCTCAAAAAAAAGAGGAAATATAAATATAATATTATTAAGCGGGTTTGATGTAAAATATAATTAGTAATGAGCAATGAAATGTTAAATCTGGCTAAAGGAATAGCTTAATCGCTTTTGATATTTTAGTCGCAAATCCCTCAAATTATTCACTTTGTTTTCTGTCACATTGTGTAATTTAGAGACTTTTGTTTTCCCAAAAAATATGACATCATATTATTATTCACATTCTTGTACCACATTCTTGTAGATTTTGAATACAAAAGATGTTGATGACTTATATTTGGATGGCTTCTAAATAGTCTCATCTGCATTAGTTTTGTTCAAGTTTTAAATTGAATAGTAAATGCACAGTCAAATGGTCCTCACAAAAACACCATTGATCAAAATTAGATAGCCAATGTTAAAAATGTGATTACAAGTAGATTAATTTATTTGACATGATACTCATATCATGTCAAATATAAGTCACAAAAAGGCCATATGGTATGAGTATCATGTCAAATAAATTAATCTACTTGTAATCCATAAACTGAACAATATTAAATGTGGTCATTAAGGCAAGTCTACTGTAGGTTTTATTTCTCTTATTACCGCATCAAAGTATAATCGCTAATGATTTAGGGAGCAAATATGCTCTAGTGACCGGAGAGTCCTGTGGGATCTCAGCCACTCATTTTATTTTACCAGACTCTATAAAATCATTAAAAAGCAATTTAATGGTTGAGATTGTCACTAGACCGTGTACAGTGAAAAAGCCACTGGAGAGAATCATGTCCCTATGATTTAAGGGATAATTGATTGTGATCTGAATTCTTCCATCTCTAAAGTGTTTTTCATAACTTATTTGACAAAGAAAATAATTAAGAGTGCAATTCACATATCTTCTTGTGATTGGAATTCCATAGTTCAATAATTGCTAAAACATTTTGTTTGATATAAAATAATTGCTAAAACTTAACGATGTTTTTATTTTTGCAATTTTATTAATTCAAACAAGTTCAAAATCAAATATGTACTACTTAAAACAAGGGAAATGTTGTTCAGCTAGACTAAGTGTGTTAATTGATGTCATGGGGAGCGACCTCTAGAGTTATTTTTATTTAGTTTTCTCTTTTATGGTGCTTAGGCCCTTTTGTTTAAAAAAAAATAAAAAATGCTAATAATTGCTCTCGGAACATTGGTTAAAAAAGCAAATAGAGTAGTATTGTATTGAAAATTGTGTAATCAATTTCTCAAAAATGTAAAAAGTAATGTTTTTTATTTAGAATTCCATTTTTTTTTTGACTTCTTTTACTAGTACCCTACAGACACGGGTTAACATGACCCTTAAAACAAAATAAAAGATGTTTCGGGGTAATCTTTATTAATAGGGCAAACTACAATCACATCCCTTGAGATCTATTAAAATTTAAAATGATATTGACATCCCTTCTTCTTCTTTTTTTGTCAAATACCACGTTTGGTCATTTTAGTTTGACAGAATTCCCAAGTTAGTCCTTTAAGTTTCGAAAGTTTCAATTAGGTCCTTTTAATTTGACAGAATTCCCAAGTTAGTCTTTTAAGTTTCAAAAGTTTCAAATAAGTCTTTTTAGTTTATAAACTATTTCACCGTTACCCCTATTGTCAGTTAGTAATTAATGATGATGATGTAGCCGTTAAGTTGTTGACTTGGATCAAAACACTGCCTTTTAAAAGCTCCAGGGTGTCAAAACGTTACGTTTAATCGTCACAAATGATCTTTCTAGCACTATAAATGTCGTTTAATAGTGCTAGAAAGGCATTTGTTGTTGTAAATAGTTGTCTTTCTGGTACTATAAATGATCATTTGTGACCATTAAACGTAGCATTTTAACACCCTTGAGCTTTTAAAAGGCAGCATTTTGATCAAAGTCAACAACTTAATGGCTACATCAACATCAGTTAAATAGAGACTGACAGCAGAGGTAACAGTGAAATAGTGTATCAACTAAAATGACCTATTTGAAACTTAAAAGACTAACTTGAAAATTTTATCAAACTAAAAAGACCTAATTGAAACTTTCGAAACTTAAAGGACTAACTTGAAAATTCTGTCAAACTATAAGGACCAAAAGTGGTATTATGCCTTTTTTTTAAGAAGCTAAATTAGCCCACCTAAATTGGCACCAGAGAGAATCGAACGTGAGACCTCGAGGAGAAACATACTCTCAGATCCCAAATCAATACTACTAGGCCAACCCAAGTGGGTTTTCCTATTTTTAAAACTTACAATAATCTCCCTTAATTTTTTATAAAAATACAGAGATTGAATGACTCAAATCCAGACCACGCACGAACCCTGTTGTCCAAAAGTCTCTTAGAATTTGCACGCTTGGAAACGTTGATTAATGCAAGTTTACTAAATTTATTAAACATTTTTTGGACTATATAGCACTCATTTAGTTAATTTAGGCATAGAAAGTGTTCAAGAGAATCCCCGTGAGCTTAGTTCAGTTGGTAGGGATATTGCATATTATATGCAGGGGTTAGGGTTCGAACCCCGGACACTCCATTTCTCCACATTTAATTGTGTCAGCTCTAGGCACAAGACTACTTGACAAAAAAAAAAAAAATTGTTCAAGAGAAACTTTTTTTTGACAACTAATGTAAGTTTACATGAGATTCGTACAACATTTGTCACGTTCTAGCCGATTTTATGGACTTTTGGAACTATTACGAGATATAAGTTGATCAAGTTCACTTAATAAAATAATTAAACAAATTTAACATGCTCTTAATTTGGACCATGGTCTATATAGGACTACTAATTAGTGACATGGATCAGAGGTGTAGCATTGTAAGAATATGATAACGACAGTTAATTTGACTACTAATGTAACCTAAGAAAGATCATGATTCTTTATTTATTTTTTTATTAAAGAGAAATACCATGATTCTAGGAAATACAAGTACTTTAGACCGTACTTGGAGAAGAATAAGCCGAAAGACTTCTATTTATAAGTACGTAAATACTGATTTCTCTTACTTTTCTATTTATAAAAGTATTCTATAATAGAATATGACTTCTATTTTGTTTCAATCCCTATCCATCATGCTCGGAAAGATCAAAATTAATTCTTATTGATGGATGAAGGCGGCTAATACGGTTTTTGTTTTAGGGGTTCATAATTGGTTATCTTACCCGCTCCTTTGTTTGGGTATAGGATAGCTACCCCGTTGTGTTTTATTTAATGTCTCATTTTTGTCTGTTCAATAAAAAAAAAGATGCTTCAATCTAACACGTGCATAGATATATGGAATAGTTATTTCAAAAATATATATTATTTAACTATTTTTCTTTGATCTTTTTCTCTAATGTGTGTCCAATTCAAAATGATTTCGAGTTGTGAACAAACAACTCTTGATGGTGAAGATTGATACTCGTGATTTATATGCTTAAACGTCGTAATATAAGATATTGTTGTAATCTAATTCCAAGTCTTAGTAATACTGAAAAAATTAACACGTGCATAGTAGTATCAACCTTTCCACTTCCGCATGTAACATGAATGAAAAGAAATTAAAGTAAAGCACCTCCAATATCATATGAACCATTCAAATGTTAAAACGTGGCAAAACTTTAGCAACGTTCAGACATAGAAGTTGGTTTTGTAATTGAATGCTTTTGATTCCCTCTTTCACATCTTAAGTTTGTTGTCAAAGAACATTCACTTGACCTTGCATGGTCCCAGCTAAAGGACAGTACCACTTTTTGTATGATTATGGATGGAATTGAATCCCACGCTGTAAATGCGTTTACGTAATAATAGCTTACACTATCCGATTAGAAATTAACAGTTGAGATTAAAACTGTGTGAAATTAACTGTATAAATCTAAATTACTAGATTGTATTTGTGACCGAGATTATGTACTATGTAAAACTGCATGGAGTAGTTAAAGTAGACAATCCAGATAGAGTTGTCAAATGGGCCGGCTGGACCCAGCCCACCTTGGTCTGATGGACCAACACATATAAATGGGTTGAAAGGGGTCGACCGACTTTATTCATGAATTGTCAAAATTAAGTTCAGTTCAATTAGTAGTGGACTACACAATTCGATGGGCCGACCCAAAACGATAGGGTCGATTTTTTCATGTTTTTTTACGGCTCAGTCCGTACTAAAACAGTGGGTTGAGGGGCTCAGTCCATTTTAACAGCTCTAAATCTAGGTCCGATAAGGGATAGTACTCTCAAACTTATATATTGCTAGATTTTCGTGGTAAATCAAACACCACCTCATCTTATATTTAGTTCACGAGCTTAAAATAGTTAATAACGACGATGATGATTAAAAAAGTTAAGATGCAAATCTTTTAGAGTGTAACATTTAAAAGCATGTATATCCTCTATTTCTTTCATTTGAAGAAAAGTATCATTCTATAGGTTTCATATTAGTGTGACAAACTTCATCAAATAATAAATTGTTCATAACAATGTACGTGTCTATGTGAAATAATTATTAGTCAGATTTTACTTACTCCTCGTTGAATTATGAATTACTAAGATTTCTTTCTCTCGTAAGAAAGGAACAAAATCATACCACATGGTCCCCAAAGAGAAAATTTCGTACCACATGGTGTGATATAAATTAACTATGATATATAACATGGATAAGTACAAATGTGCTTATTCCATCATCTTCTCACAAAATCCGAAAAATAAATGATAGTGCGAACGGGATCGTTAATTTGTAGCTTTGGTGGCTTTGAATAGAGAGAATAAGTTCAGGTTCAATGGTTAGATTTAAAACGGCCTGACCCCATAATAAAATCAAAATTAAAATGGGAGACCCACCACTTCCAAGTGGTCATACTTTTTTTCTTTACATGTACTTGATTTGAGGTGATCGAAAAGATTGTTTGATTTTTTTTTTAAGGATTGAATTAGAGTGGCCTTCAGTTGAGTTTGAAATTGGTGGTGGTATATGTAGATACTCTTGCATTTAAATTAGTAAGAACTAAACAGTGAGAGGTTTTAGGTAGAAAGAAGTGTGTATCTTGAATTGTTGTGAATTATTATATTTATTAGCGTTGAATTGGGGGTCATAGTTTTTAGATTGATTTTAAAATTTTATTTTCTTGAACTGGTTTTTATAGTTACTTTCCATTTGTACCGTTATCTCGTAGAATTTCGAATTTTGACATTAGCAGTTTTACTTAAAGCACAACATGTTTTGGAGAGTGCCTTCAAGATATGTAAGTTAAGTTTGATATGACCACTAGACAGAAAACAATTTTAGGGTGTTGCAAGCAACACATGCTCATGATTTTCTTCTAGCTATCCCGATTGATTGGTTAGTTCATCATATGTCATAAGTGGATTACCGTACTACCCTTAGATAACATCTTATGATGCCACTATTTTCTATTGATGAGGTGTACCATTTTGTCGTAAGGCTTGTCGGGATACTTTTGGGGAGCTTCTTGGCTTTAGACATGACTTTGTTAGGGATGTCATTTTTTTATATATTTAGGCGGGCGGAAATAACAATGAAGAAGGAGGCCCTTGTAAACTTCTTGACTAACTAGAAGATCGACACTTAGGTCTACAGATGTTATGGTGTACATATGGGTAGGAGAAAAACATGCATGTGTGAACTTGATCAGGGTTTCACCACTCGTAGGATTAGGGGTCGAGGCTTTTACGGTAGGACATGCAGCCTTAAAATATGCGTCAAATAAAGTGGCCAAACATGAGAATGTGTGTCCGGACAATCAACATGCTTTTATACTATTTGCTTTTGATACTTTTGGCTTCCTAGCACCAACGACTGTTGACCGACTACATAGAGTTCAAAGAGTCATGCACAATAATACACTCCTAGATTCATGAACGTTGTGTTTACGAGGATTGATTTTGCTATCTAAAATGTTTAGCGGCACAGTTTGTTAATCGTTTGTCTTCTATTCATATGTAATTAATCTTTAATTAAGTTATGTTTTTGTTGCATTCTCGTTCTGTTTTTATGTAACATTTTATGACTCCATGAACCCCAATTTTTGTTTTACAACAAGAGATTGACAATATTTAGGCATAACACAATTTTATTAACTTATGCTGTTTAGTGTAATATTCTAGTTCGTGAAGTAATTGGTTTGTTACTTTTTTGTTGTTTGAATGTTGTTTTTCTATTCTTGTGGATCGTCGACCCACCTTCTAGCTTCGCATGTGAATGTTGGTGCATACAAATTAGATTAAAAAGACTATTATATTTAAACTATAGTATAATTTGTAAAATTTAAATCAGATGATAACTTCAAGTGTCATAACCTAAAAAAAGAAAAAAAAACTTTGAGTGTCATTTTTGAATCTGGATCCTCTCTTGCACTTTCTTTGTTGTTGTTTATCCTGCCATCATCTCAGACACTCATCTATGTCTTTCTCTCTTTTCAAAACCGCCGTTCTTTTATTTATTTGTTATGAATTCTCAACTGTTTGATAAACACGTGAGGGATGGCTGAACAGCAAAGACAACCAGACAAGAGGTGATCTATTTCCGTCATTTTTGCTGTTGTAATTAATTGAAGTTGTATGTAACCACACCGAGTTCAAGCATACAATGAGTGAATTGCTCATTTAGATTTTCTACTCAATCAATCAATTTCATAATAATTGTCATTTTCACATTTTTTTTAAAATAATTGTTACTTTAATAAAGTATCATTTATTATTTTCAACTAACAAACATTTATTTATTAAAGTTTGCTCTACTTAATTACTCAACTAATTATAATTAACAAATGTGTTTTAGTAGATTATATTGATTTTTATATTGAAATCAACCCAATTAATTTAAGAACCACACACATCCAAAAACGACGATTAATATGAGATGGAGAAAGTAATCTATTAAGTATTCAAACAAAAATTGAACTCAGATGGTTAATGAACTCTACCATATAACAAATTGTCCAGAAGAACCTGAATTTAATTACCAAGTGAAACAATTTTTGATCATACTTTTGTTACATTCAGATCAAACTGAGTGTTTAGAATCCTTTCATATAAGAATAAGAGGATTACAAAGAAGACCCCCTCTAACTCGAAAATTTATCCCAAAGCAATCCCAAAAAACTTTCGATACATACTCCCTTTGATCACTATTATAAACAAAAATTCATTATTTTTAGATATATTGAATAATTAATGTATCTAAAAAGTGAAATTTTACTTATAATAGTGACCGAAAGGACTAAGTCGTAAGGATTCTTGAGATATTATGACACTGACATAGTTAGAAAACAAAATGCCACTGTCGTAATGTGGTGACTTAGTAAACGAGTTGACCTTGCATCTGTAACCGCCTTGGAAGTGTTACACTTTTTCTTTTTGAATAAATGTGTTACATGAATATTAACAAACACACATACATCCAAAATATGGTATAAATATTCAACTAAATTTGAAAAATTATAAATCAGATATAGGTATGGGCCACGTTTGGTTTTTGTTGTTTATGATGAGAACAATGATCTTATAGACTGAATTCTGAGAGCCGTGTTTTGACCATACATACAATGACATTTAGTTTCTTAACCATTTGGAAATATAGGTGGACATTCATACAATGACATTTATTTTAACTTTTGAATTAATGTATTTTTAAAAAAATCTATGTCAAGTTAGTGTCTCAACTATCAAGTAAATCTTTTATGTTTGAAATGTAATCACCAACGGTTGAACCAAATTCATTTACTCCCTCTTTCTCATGATAAATTTCTTTTTAAAATATTATTCTAAAACAACTGATTTATTTCACTTTTCAATACAATATTAATTTTTTTTTTAATTATAACTCTAATTAATTACTTTTTATCAATTATAACGTTGTTGAATCAATATTTGACAAGAGCAATTAAAACCATTTTTCTCTCTCCTTCACTAATATATTTTTCTTAATAAAGTGTGCAATGAGCAAAATGCTCACTACTAAGTTTGTTATCAAAGTCTTATATCTTAGAGAAGAAAGATACCTACAAATCATACTTCAACCAATAAAATATCAAAAATGTTAGGTCGAATTCTTCACAAATCGTTGTTCGTCCATGTATATAACTCTTACGGATTTCAATTGTAATATTTTAGTTAGTAGTTGATGCTCCCCATAGTAATTTGGACAAGTTTCTTCACTATTTATCTCTAATTCATCAAAATTATATCAAAATTGACAATATTCTATCAAAATAATATTCTTTCAGGAAAATAGAATCTAATCTATCAAAATAATATTAAAATTGACATGATTTTCCCCCTAGATTTTATCTAAAACTGTGGTCTCATTTTTTTTCAACTTGGTCTAAAACTGGAGTTGAGTAGTAAAACATTCTTTGAAGTAGATTGTTTAATAGTCATGCACGTAAATCTGTAATTAAAATGGATGAGAACTGGAAGCCGGGCCTTATGAAGTCATGAACATTTTTTAACATAAGTAAAAGAATTTTTTAACAAGCCAAAATAAAGTATAATCCTACTTCCTGACTAAAGAGTGCCAAACTAAAAAACAAAAAAAGTTTACAATGTAATGTAAATAAAGGCACAAAAGTCTGAAACAACATAAATTACATGCTGATGCATAAACAAACTAATGGGCTAAATCACCAACAATGGTAATTGAAAGAAAAATTTACATGTTTCGCCTTCGACCACTAAAAAGAGAGAAGCTTAACTTTGTCAATTATTTCAGAAATAGAAGTTGCATTGTTATTTATTTATTTTTGAATGGCAAATATATATAAATAAAATGAGAAACTATACAGATACACCCCCCACAACCCCAGGAACACAACCACCACAACGTCCTACCGCTGACAACAAAAGACGGGCTGCACCCCCCACTCATAGAAAGAGCATGAACTAGCAGGTTACTTAGCCAGAAACCACTTCCAAGCTAAGAGTTTTGCACGGTCCACCACAGGCTCCTCTCGAAGGGTGCCACTAGAAAAAAATAAGGTCATTCCGAGACGTCCAAATGGTCCAAATAACAGCATGTCAAACCAGAAGCAAACCTAATCTAACACGCTTCCCCCTCCCAAGACCCGTAAAGGACAGGAGCGGTTGGGCTAGACCTAAAGGGATCACAAACTCCCAACCTAACCACCTAGACACTTGATACCACACCGGAAGGATAGAAGGGCACAAAAGGAACAGGTGAACCGACGACTCAGACGGTGCAGCGCAGAAGACACACCCTAAGCCCCCTACTGGGAGCAGGACACCATGATGACTAAGATTGAGCCTGGTAGGGATCCTATCATGAATAAGCTGCCAAGAGAAAACAACCACTTTCGAAGGGGAACCAAACTTCCAAACCCGAGTAACTGCATCCAGGACATCACCTTTCGGGGCTTCGGTACCTGGCAAACTGGATAAGAGGTGAAAATAGACCAATTTTACTAAGTACTGCCCGTCAGAACTATGGGTCCAAGACTACCCATCCTCTATATCAGAACAGGAGTGCCTGGTCACAACCACCAACAACTCATTAAGCAGGCCCGACTCCCAAACGAATAGAGGCCTCCTCCACCTGAGGTCCCACACCCAAAACTCTGTAACACCCTATTTCTATTAAAGTGATAAAACACGCGAATGAAGCATTTATTCAAGAATTAGGCGCTACATCTTCAACAAAATTCCAACAACATGCATATATAAAATTTCTCAACAGTCGCAGCGGATATAAATCATACATCTCAAAAATATACATGTCATAAGATCAATATACATCATATAAAATCTCCAAATCCCGACATATGGGCAAAATCTCAACAACATAAATCCAGTATAGTCAATCTAGAATAATCATAAAGACAGACATCCTAGATCAGAGCCTATTCTAAGACTCCAAAGACCGATAACGGAGATAGCTCCCGCTATCCAAGCACCCACCAAGCAATCAACAACTACTCCTGCACTCCGTCTACCCATTCATACAAATAGGTAGGCGGTTCACCACAAACCACTGGGGTTAGCTTCACATCAATCATAAGCAACATAAACAATTTTAAAATACAAGCATTGAATTAAACCTCAATTAATAGCATGTTAGATAAATTTAACTTCCAAACATCATTCAATAAACCACACACAAGTTTACAACGTCAGCAACATGTAATCAATCAATCAATCACATTCATATCGAACACCAATTATTATAACAACAAGGACTCATGCCACGACAAGATATGTTTCTAGACACGACTTCTAAATGCATGCGGTACCGTCATCAACAACGTCTAGGCCGTCACCCCATGATGCCAACTACACATCATAATCACCTCAATTGGATATATAATCTGTCACCATCAGTCATGAACGCATGAACATATGACTCGACAACAATGCATATGTTCACACAAACAGTTCACCACGTCATCACCATTCACATATTATATATGCAATCCTCAACAAATTTAACATATACGTATTCACCAACAATTGCACAATCAATCAACATACATGTATTCATCATCATCAACTTCATTATATAGTTCAAAAACAACATACGGTTTCTCATATTCCAAGTAAAGGAGGAAATACTTCATACTAAGATAAATATCATTTTCAACACATATCAATCATTCACTTATCTTCATTTAATCATATCAAACTATCCACAAAAGATTTTCCAAGTATTTGGTCTTAAAGATCATTTTCGACAAGTTCGTCTCTCATTTTACAACATTAAAATAATTGAGACAAATGAACCAAAACCAAGTAAACAAACTCTAGGGCCTCAACTATGTATACACTTAGATCAAATATGAGTGTAGTAGCGTATACATGTGCATTTCACCGGCCAACTACGGCAAAATCACAAAGTTAAGACAAGTTCGTATCATTTCTTCCATATTGCCAAACCAATTCATTTTCAAAACAAAGCAAGTTAGATCCATCATGTCATAGGTTAAATACTCTTAAACACCTTAATTGAACTCATATCACACAAGTTTTGGAGTTTGGAAGCAAACTATTAGCTTTGGGTTGACTTAGAAATAGTTATGCTAACTTTCATAAAGTTTTACCAAGACCCACTAGGAGTATTTTCGTCATAACTCAAAATCTAAAAAACATTTTCAAGTCAAACCAAAACCATTGGAAAGCTAACATAATTATCTAAAACTTTCATGTTTACACCAAAGGCCAAATCAAAACAGAAATGTATGAAAAAGACGTGAGAACGCGAAGTAGGGCATGCTGTCAGAGAGCAACTCGCCCCAGCGAGTAAATCACTCGCCATGGCGAGCTAGACATCTGCTGCACTCACCATGGCCACCAGATTACTCGCCATGGCGAGCTATGACAGGTAGCTCTCGGGGAAAACTCAATTTTCACCCCAAAACCCCAAATTTTGATCCCTTAAGCTCAAATTTGATCCCAAAGTTTGTCCAAACATTTATAAACATCAAAAGAGACTCAAAACCATATAAAACTTGAACCAAAACATCATTTTAACAAAAATGACCATTTGACCCATTTTTATAAAAACTCCTCAAGAACAACACAATTTCACGACAATCTCCATGAATATGATTACCTAAGGTTTCAATCATCAACAACAACATCACACAACAGCAACAACATCAAACAAAAATGAATTCATCAACAATCCATCATCAACAACATTATACTTCACCATTTTTGAGCAAAAACACAAGTATATATATATATACACATAACTTGAGCATGTAATTTCATCATCAACAATTTAATTATCAACAAATTCACATACCCAAACATTGCATCAACACATAAACACGAATTCCATCAACTAAATTCACAATAATCACTTTATACAAATAAGCACTTATGGGTAGAAGTAGAAAAGAAATTATAAAAAGAGATTATGAATGAAACTAGCCCCCTTACCTCAATAAGCAATAATCCTAGCAAAAGTTTCAATTAAGCTCCTAGAATCTCTATCACCTCTTGGCTCCTCAAGCTTCTCTCTTCAAACCCTATTCTCTTCCTCTTGCTCTTTCTCTCTCTACCTCTTCTCAAAATCTTATAAAATGAATGTGAACCCTAATTCTCTTAGAATTATGCTCTTTACCCAAACAGTTTTGCTCATTCCCAAAGTAAATTCCCTTTTTACCCTTACGTGATTTAACCTACGCTAGTACAAAATGTTACGTGACTTAAGTAACGTAGCCTGACTTAACTCGCGTTGCGTGACTTAAGTTACGCTAGTGTTAGCTAAACCAAAACAGACAATGAGTAGCGTGAGTTAAGTCACACTAGTTTTAACACTAGCGTGAGTTAACTCACGCTGGTTCTGAGCACGCACCAGAACATACAGGCAGTAGCTACTGTCTTGTTCCCTGTTTATATTCGTTCCTTCGTTCGTTCATATATAGGAACAACCATTCATTAATTCAACCAAAACTCATAATTTAGAGAACATGCATTTATTCATTCATAATTTAGAAACACAATTTTAACGAAAATTAAGTCAAATGTCATAAAGAGGCGCAACCGCGCAAATGTAAATGTATTACATCTAAATCCAACAAAATGTCATGAAAATACTACAAATATAAAAAAAAGTCATAAAATAAGACTCTACTGCTGCTCCTGTGGACTATGACTCCTAGACCTCCTCCTCGAAACCTGCTGATGGTCAAACACGCTATAATCAGTTTGGAGGCCCTCCAAAATGCTGAAGAAGAGTGGATTTGAAACCACCTCTGGAATCTGCATCTCATGCTCCACTCTGCCTCTGATGTTGCTGATGACCTGCAATGGATCAGGAGGATGTCTGGCCCACTTCTGGTCAACAAGAATATCCTGGTAGACAGGTCTCGGCATGACATTGTCAGGCTCTGGAGCAGGGTTGACAATGATAGGATGGGATACACGGTAGAACCACCTAATGTACCTATCTGAATGCTTCCAAGGCTCGTCGTCCGGGACCTTGTGACCCCTTTGCTGCTGGGAAACAACATGCAGAGCAAACTCCAAGAAGGCAGCAGCCACATCTGTTGGGGCAAGAGGCATAACCGTAGTAGGAGGTCGGGGAACCCTCTGAACATGTTCGTACTGCCTCAGAACCCGCTCCGGAAAGTGACGCACCATACTTTGTTTGCCGGCCATGATCCATCTAGAGTACCAGCACACGTTCTGAAAAGGCGTCACGTCTCGTCAGTGCTCGTACGGCCTCCAAGTGACATGACAATGCTCCATCGAATCCAACAAGCCTCTGAAGTGCTCAGCATCAGCAAACCCCCTTTTAGGTTTCCATCTATCCACGAACGGGTTATGCCATTCGTAATCATCATATTTCTTCCTCGGAACAACATGTCTGATGTGAGCTATAACCCATCCTTACAAACACAAAAATACAAATTTATATCAGCACACAAGTATCATACAAAAAACTATACATTTACGATTAACTCAAAAAAAAAATATATATTACCACAAGCAAGGTCATGAAACCACCAACGGAGCCAACATGTTCGCTGAAGGTAAGATTCAGTTGCTCGTACAAGAAAGCAAGTCCCATCGCGCCCCATGACCACGTGCCTATGTTAGGTAAATCCCGAATCACAACCATCTAAAGCAGACCAATGATTTTGCTGTTCTTTCCGGCAAAAAGGGTGTAGCCAAGCAAGAGCAACAAAAACGCCTTCACACAGGCAGGCCTAATATGACTCAGCTCCTCCTCCTCCTCCTCTGATAAATCCTCCCCCAGCAAATGGTTACACCTATTCAACAGGTGCTCATAACGCTCTTTCAGGGCCGTGTAAGTGACACATGCACAAAAACCACTCACCTAAACAACCGTTTCCTCCACCGGAAACAATAGGTGAGTCACCAGCAGATCAACATCATGGTCATGATCTAACTCATCCTTCTGAATGAGCCGTCCTACGACGGGGATGCCTAGCAGATAGGCCACATCATCCAGTGTGATGGTCATCTGCTCAATAGGCAGATGGAAGATGCTGGTCTCCTGCTTTCGTACCTAGACAGAAGGAGGGGCCTATGACCGGATGCATCCATCGGGTTCCAGAACCAAGGGTTATCATCTACCGGCAACGGAAGGGACAAAGCAGAAAGCCTAAGTTTCCTCTCGTGCGAGACGCCAGTCATCTTACGACCCGCTTGCAACTGAAATAAAAAAAAATTAAATTAATAAAATAAACATGAAATAATAAACTATAAATATTCTACGTAAAATATAAATCAATTATACTTAAATACGTAAAATAAGCATGACATATTCTACGTAATCATACTTAAATTAAATAAATATAACATATTCTACGTAAAATAAACTTCACATAATAATAAACTATAAATATTCTACGTATAAAATAAATCAATTATACTTAAATACGTAAAATATCTTTAAATTAAATAAAACAATTATACTTACTGTTTTATCGTTCCAAAACCTGCATGCCACATGTTTACCGAAGTTCGATAAAAGTGACATCTCACAAGGCCCCCCTGGAAAGCCCCCATCTTCGTCCTCCATAACAGGCTCTACATGGTGTTGCTCAGGATGCTGCTCATGATGCTGCTCAGGATGCTGCTCGTACTGCTGCTGCTGAGAAGGCTCGACATGTTGCTGTTGAGGACGCTGCTCAGGAGGCTGCTCAGGCTGATACCCCTCGTGAAACTGAGGCTGATACCCCTGGTGATACTCATACCCCTCCTGATACTGATAACCCGGCTGAAATTCAGGCTGCTCTTGATAATGCTGCTCCTGATACGCCTGCTCGTGATAATGCTGCTCTTGCTGGTACTGTGTCCATTATCTGGGATGGAGCCGTCTGTGACGTCGATCCCCCTGTAGCATCTACAGTAGCAAGTCTCGTGGCCCCCACTCTCCCTCGACCTCGATCAGCCGGAGGGTGTAGTGCTTGCTTCTCCTTCCGTGCACTACTAGTAGGGGCACGCCTCCCTGCCCTAAAACTGTCATTCCTCTCCTGCTCAGACATATCTGCACAAAAAGCAAAAAATCTTTAACACATTTTCACACGGACATAAAATTTCGACACTATCATCTTTAATAATACAACAACAACACTATAATATCGACAATGTCATTTGAATCCATGAACTACCACATTGCAGTCAAATTAACTATAATCAACATTAACAAACATAGCTCTAACTAATTACATCATTAACAATCCAAAAAAACAAAAAAATTATCATTGAGACATTTCACCGAACACGTAGTGTGCAATTTTCAAACAACTATGTAATCTAACAATTTCTAAACCCTAAACTACCACATTGTACCCTAAACAACAATTCCTAAGTTAAATCACCACTAACAATCATAATCTATAATATGCAAGCAAAATTTTAAAAAACCTAAAAATGTAAATTTTTTACAAAAATTCGAAAAGTTTCAACCAAAATAACGCAAAGAAGTAGGATAATAATCACTTACTTGATATTGTGGACGAATTTGGCTTTGAATGGCGCAAGATTGATGAAATTCGAATTTGGGTGTGAAATTTTCGTGTTTGGCAGAAGTTGGAAATGAGGAACTGTGTTGCTGTGTTTTGCTCTTAACTAACTTAACTCACGCAGCGTGAGTTAACTTACATAGGGGTATATCCGTCATTTACTTTGGGAATGAGCAAAACTGTTTGGGTAAAGAGCAGAATTCATTCTCTTAATGACTAAAGTTTAAATAGTATCCACACTAATGAGCTTAACCCTTAAAAGTCTAATGAGCTCAAAACTCTTATAAACTAACTCCCAAAGTTTTTATCCACTTACGGTTAAAAGTTACCAAATAATTACCAGTTCAAAACTAATTACCACCATCGAATAGTAACTTATTAAAATAATGGTTCTCACTTGAAACACTAAAAATTACCCTCACCATGAATTTACTAATTTACCCTTGCTCACAAAATGACCAAAATACCCCTGAGTCTAAAATGCCTATAATACCCTTCTAACACCGAAATCCACTAATCCTAACCTAAAATACACACAGAGGCAATTAATCACATATGAACACATATTAAATAATTAAAAACAAATCTAATGAAAAATTGGGCTGTTACACACTCCCCGCCCAAGCTCCCAACTCCCCCACTCTACCCCCCCTCGGCTGGAGAGAAAGCTGGAAAAGTCGACATAACCTAAGTCTGAGGAGGATCTTCGCACACCAAGGATCATGCTAGAATTGAGCCGAGAGACCGTTCTCGATCACCCTAACAAGACCCTCTGAAAACCAGTCCCCACTAGCCTCCCTATCACCCCCTGGAAGGGAAATATTCGACCACCATGAGGAAGCCCCCCCGAAGCCCGGAAGGCCTACCGCCAAGATGGGGAAATGGATGACACCAACCATAGCGGGCATAAATGATATCTCTCTAGATACCACCATCCTCCAAAAGATACCACCACTTGGCAAGGAGAGCAAGCTTAACCTAGCGAAGATCCCTCACCCCAGCCCCCCTTCACGCTTTGGCTTACACACCACCGACTAAGACACCCAAGGGATACTTCTACACCGCTTAACCGCTCCCCAAAGAAACTCCCTCTGAATGTGGACAATCTTCTTCCAAACCAAAACCGGCATTTTCATGACCGACATATAGAAAATAGGAATCACATTAAGGACAGAGTAAAGAAGGACCACCCTACCCCCAAGGCTAACATACTTGTTCCCCCAGGACCCAAGCCTAATGGTCAGTAACTGAAGAAGGGGTTGCCAAGTTTTCTCAAGGCGGGGATTAGCACAACAAGGCAAACCAAGATAAGTGAACGGAACACTCCCCACCCTACAGTAAAGAAAGCGCTCTGCCAAAACAACGAAGGATCGTTTTTAAAGCCCACAGGTTCTCCAGTGTCGCCTCCCCTGTGAATAAAGTATCATCGACATACTGAAGATGAGAGATAGCAAGACCAGAGGTGCCCACTTGAAACCCATAGTACAAACCCCTCGCTTATGATGATCAGACCAAACCACTCAGACCCTCCACCACAAGCAGAAAAAGAAACAGCGCCAGAGGGTCCCCCTGCTTAAGCCCTCTGCGGATATTGACCTCCTCAGTCGGACAACCATTGACAAGGACAGAGAGGTTCCCACAGAAGACACAGGCACGAATCCACCTATACCACCTATCACTGAAACCTAAACTCCTCATCATGTAGTCAAGGAATCTCCAACTAACATAATCATGTGCCTTTTCAAAATCAACCTTAATGATGAGGCACTCCTTCTTGGTCTTTCGGGCAACATCGATGATCTCATTGACCGCGACCACCCCATCCACAAGCATACGCCCTTTGATAAAAGTAGATTGGTTGGAGGAAATAAGCTTATCCATCATTGGCGCAAGCCTACCTGCCAAAACTTTAGCCTCTAACTTATAGAGGGACCCAAGAAGAGAAATGGGTCGAAAGTCCCTTATGCGAATGGGGGAGGGGACCTTGGTGATGAGAGTGATGAAGTACGAAGAAAAAGACCGTGGAAAGACAGAAGAATGAAAAAATTGATAAAACATGATACCCGCGTCACCCTTTAAAAGTTCCTAGAATCTTTTATAGAAGGAGAAATTGAAACCATCGGGGTCAAGACTTTTGGCCCCATCAGACTCTAAAACTACCCTCCTAATCTCCTCTTCACTAAAAGGGACCACCATACCACCCCCATCCACCTCTAAGATACTAGAAAAGTCCATCCCATCAAGGGTAGGATGGTCCACCAAAAGCCTCGGAGAAATGATTTCTAAAATAGTCAACAATCTCCGCTCGAACCTCTGGGACACTCTCCACCCACCTACTCCCCACCTAAGTGCCAAAATGGAGTTCCTTTGCCTCCTCAATTTGATACTAGAGTGAAAGTAAGTAGAGTGGGCATTCCTTTCACGCAGCCACCTCGATCGCGAGTGTTGGAAAAGTTGAGACTCTCTAGCTCTAAGGAGCGCCCGCCGCCCACAGGTAATGGAATCCCTTGAACTTGACTTCAGAATCAGCAAGAGACAAAGGGCCCACTTCAGCCCTGAGATCAAGGAGATTTAGCGCCTCCACCTGCGCATCATAATTTATATTTTTAGTTTTAATCTAAATTAAAATTTCATAAGAAAAACAACGTTCATAATTTTCAAACGTTGTCGCAATAAAATGAGCGGAAAGTTTTTGCTAGTATAAATAATGATATGACATTAAATTACTGAAAGTTTCATACATTTTTTTTGTTATATAAGTTGCATACTTACTAAACAAACCATTGAGAATATTCACACGTATTTGATCTGCTAAAAAACAAAAGACAAGACATGACAACTTCATTGTACAATGTTTGATTTGTAAAATTATTCTAGAGACATGTTAAACGGGAAACTAGAAACAAGATAAAAATTGAAATTCTTATCACTCACTAAACCACAACATTGTTTTTTGTCCCACGTACAAGTTGTCTTAAATATCTAAATAGCCATTTTGTCTAAAAAATGGTACTCATAAGCAAGCATACAAATTACGGTGTCTTACCAACTTGTGTAAGTTGCAACTCATTCCATTCTAATTTACGGCCTAATTATGAATAACTTAAGGCCAAAGATAATAACCCACTAAAAAATTACCATGTCGGTATATAAATCAAACTTATTTTAGGATAGGAACATTACATAAGGTCCCCTCTCAAATATAAAATAAAGGGTTAAATATGTTTTTGTTCTCTAAAAATATACTAAATTTTTAATTTAGTCTCTCTAAAACTTTCCTTCAACTTTTAGTCCCTCAAAAATTTTCCATCTTCACTTTTGGTCCTCCTTTAAAGTAAACTCATATGTAGAATTCATATTTGTTAATAAAATTTTGCAGAAAAATTCATAATATTATAAGAATATCTCCCAAAAAATTTAGAATTTTTTAACAAAACATGAATTTAATATGAATTTTTATATTTTTTATGGTTAAAAATTCATATTAAATTTATGTTTTGTTAAAAATTCTAATTTTTTTTGGAATTATTTTTACAATATTTTACACATTTCTGCACAATTTCGTTAAAAAAAAGAACTAAAATTAACTTAAAAATAGGAACCAAAAGTAGTGATTGAAAATTTTATAGAGACTAAAAGTTGAAGAAATTTTTTAGAGGGAATAAAACAAAAAGTTGATATATTTATAGGAACCAAAGACATATTTAACTATAAATAAAGAACATTACATAAGCATCGATATATATAAAGTATAAAATAAACAAATTGTTTTTGACTCTTATGCATATCAATTCAAACATGGTTTCCTTCTCTCTCTATCTCTAAAAAAGTCACCGACAAATTACCTGAATGGCCAAAAGACTGCACCTAGGTGTTACTTGGTTGCTTCCATTTTGCATCTTTTATTCCACCTTTTAGGTGTGAACATACTTACCGAAATCTTAGAGGCGGCGAACCGCATACAATGTTTCTCTATAATGCTAAAAAAACCTCAAATTTACTTCATACACATCCGGTAAAAAAAAATTACATCGTCGATCAATCATAATCGTCAAATTATTAAAAATATTCAACTTTAATCATAACTATTTGAGAATTTAAGATTTTGGTACAAAGACAGAGACCAATTTAATAATTTACCATATTTCTTTTTTCTAAAGAATATGGATTAGACGCCGTTGCAATTGCATATGGTCAACCCAGTATCTTGTAATTGTCTGATCAAGATTAGACAATTTTAAATTTGGGATTCAGTGGAATTGACCTGGTGGTATTAGTTTGAAACTTGAAAGTGTGTTCCTCCTCAAGATCTCAGGTTCGAGTCTTTCCAGTACCAATTCGGGTGAGCTAATTTAACTCCTTTAAAAAAAGAATTAGACAATTTTCAAATTTTAAATGTATTTTTTATTTTGTTTAATATAAATTTTGAGGTTGAAATTTGATCTGTCTGATCTTGATCGGACGACCATAAACTTTATTCAAATTCTGTTTGAGCTTGCGAAATGACTTGTTGTAATTTGTTGACGTGTAAAAAAATAAAATAACAAATATTTCACTTTTATATATTTTGGAAAACCAAAGAGAATTTGTGCACCATGATTTTTTTTAATAAATAAGAAAACCAAGGGGGTGTGTATCTATGTACAAGGTGGAAACAAGAGTATATAAATAAGGAGACAACAATAGGAAGAGTTGTATTAAAATATTATATACTATTAAAACGGGGGCTAGTATAGTAGTGTTTTAGCACCTCATGTTAGATTGTGTCAAAAAATAAAGCATCACATGTTCTCTTTTGTACAAAGTTATTTACTATACTTTATTCCTTTCATAGAGTATTTAAATAAGGTGTTACATAGTTTTATTCTCAATAACATTTCAAAGGGTCTTCTAAAAGAAAATTTTACAATCCAACAACTTTTTTTTTCATGTCCTTGTTAACTGTGGCTCATCAAAGAGGTTCAGGGGAGTTCACCGGGTACACGGTGAAGCGCGAAGGCGACGATCATAACGACGGTGGTGGTACCGACGACGGTGGAAGTTCTAATGCATCACAATCATTAGATTTCAACCAAATGGTTTCAGGGTATAATGGTGATAGAGAGTTATCAGAAATGGTTTCAGCTCTTACACATGTTGCATCATCAGGGTCTAATCAAATGAGTAGTAATGAATGGATTCAAAGAAGTGGGTTTCCTTTGATATCAAGCTTTGGAAATGCTTCATCTTCTTCTTATTCTTCTTCAAGTTCTAGCTTTGTTTTGAATTCTGGATCATGGAGTGGTCAAAAAAGAGGGCGTGATGAAGAAAGTAGTGGTTCTTCTAATCAGTATATAACACAAGCTGTTGTTCCTCCTAGACTCTTTAGAACTGTTATGGTACCTTCTCAAGAATCATCATCCTCACCATCAGTATCATCAGGTGCACTTCTATACCATATTTTTCCTAAATTTGATCATCTTACACCTGCAGACTGCAGTATGCTATCGCAGTTACAGAAACAATTAGATTTTATGTTTCTGTAACTGCGACACCATACTGCAGTCCTAGATGATTCAACTTATTTTTCATTCATTTCTTGATCAGAAAACATTATTGTTGCATGTATTCATCACTTGGTTTATATGTGTTGAAGTATGATGTTTCAATGTTTCATTGTTTGATCCTTTGTAATATCTAAAGCCAAAAATGGTGAACACCATTATTAGCATTATTTTAAACTTACCTAGCTAATTTTTAATTTTTGTTAAATATCTTACCAACTTTTTTGTTAAAAAACCATGCACAATGAATCTGTATTAAGGATTCACTATTCACCTCTTGTGCAGGTGCATATCATTTCTATATTATACAGCATGCACCAAACATATTTCATTTTTCACTTTTTTTTCCTTCAATCTAAACATTTTGTCATAATTCAATACCTTATCCTTCCATATTAACTAAATCAAAACAAAATCAATTGTTCTCTTATAAACTCAACATACCATTTAAGAATCATAATCATTTTGAATTTTACTTTTGTCTTTTTTATTAAGCTCCTCATAATACAATAATGTTGCAAGACTATAGTCCTCCTCCTCCATGCATAACCATTAAACCCTCGTCAGCACCGAGATTTCTAATCAAAAAGTATGTCTCGGGTTTGCCTTTGAGTTAACACCAACACATGTAACTACTTTCTATTAATTCATTTTTTCAAATTATTATTGGCGTTGACGTGTGACTGTTATTATGCGTTATGTCCGTGTCGGTGTTTCATTTATTATTTCTAGTACAAAATATTTTGCCAGAAAACTATTGTTTCTACAAATTTTCATCAACAAAATATCATAAAACTGATCAAACTATCATCTTTATACAATTTCAGTAACCGAAGAAGCTCGCACAAGTACTACCATAGCCACCTCGGCAGCATCAGCCGCGTCATTCGAAGACTCCGGCGAGCGAAGAAGACGATACAGAGGAGTGAGACAAAGACCATGGGGAAAATGGGCAGCAGAAATAAGAGATCCACACAAAGCACAAAGAGTATGGCTTGGAACATTTGACACAGCAGAAGCTGCAGCTAGGGCTTATGATGACGCTGCATTGGGATTCAGAGGAAGCAGAGCAAAACTCAACTTCCCTGAAAATGTTAGATCAATTATGCCGCCGCCACCACAACAACAACCACAACTTCAGTCTTTTCCGGCCACTGCGGTTCCTTCTGGAACACCGCAGCCGCCGGTTCAAGGAAACTCTGACATGATCAGAGACTATTTGGAATATTCTCATATTCTTCAAAGTTCTGGTGATTTTCAACTACAACAAATGCAGCAGCAGCAACAATTACAAGCTTCTAATTTGGTTCAACAATGGTATTATAATTCACAAATGGCTGCACTACAATCACGTTCATTGTTATCTTCTTCATCTTCATCACTTTCTATGAATTCTAATATGTTACCATCAACACCTTCATTTTCACCTTCCACTCAACTTTCATCCTCCTCTGCTTCATTTCCCCTGTTTTCTAGTCAACAAATGGGATTTTTCCGGCCACCGGAAAATCGACCGCCTGGTGGTAGCCATGGCGGCGGAACAGAGTTACCGCAGTCAACATGGTCAAATACTAGTGGCCATCCGCCACCACCTTATGGTTGATATGAAGATATTAAGTGTTGGACACTACGTATTAAATGCAGACACCAGACACACTTTCGATCAGAAATGTCGGTGCTGATGTAGTTGTGAGCATAGTCACAAATTGATTCATTCCAATTCTTGATATTACAAAAAAAGAAAATAATAATAAAAAGTTGTCAAAATATACTTAGAGAGATATATCAAAGCCATTTAAAATTATAATTGACACAATAGTTAAATTTCCTTCATTTTTTTCCATATTATTTTTTCCTACTTTCATACATATGTAGGAAAAAATGAAAGAAGAGATGTTTGGTATTTGTTTATTTTTGTATTTCATTAAGATGATAGAAATTTATTTGAACAGTTAATTTTGATTTAATAATTGTTTTGTCAATATGATTGTAATGGTTAATTGGGATGTATTCATGTAGTGGCTAAAATCTTCTATTCGCACCATTAATATATTGGTGACCATTTGATCAAAATGGGATTTGGTAGATTTTAAATTGGGATTCGGTGTTTTTTAAACAATTTAATTGAAAAATATTTATATTGATTCAATGATTTCTGATGTGGTGATTATATGAATGTAGAAATTTTGATTTCGGTTGTTTGAGGAAATAAGTGGGGGCAATTAAAGTTAGAGGTTATTATAAAGAGTGGGGTATAAGACAAAACAGAATTTAGGTTTTATGGGTTAGTTTATTTTATTCTATCATTGTTCAAAGATTTGATGTTAACATTCTCTTAGTTATCCATGGAAAAATGTAGAACCCATAGCTTTTCCAAAAACATGTCTTCTATCGGCCTAACAGCCATAGGATTTATCAAAATGTTTGTATGCTTTTGAGTTTTTTAGTATTATTTTGTGGTGACAAAGAACATAGTCATGTTGGTCATTCTTTATCTTTTAAGTAATTTGGATAAGCTCATTTATTCCTATCTTACTGATTAAGAGTAATATATTTAAAGATGTGTTATTTAAATAACTATTTATATAATAATTTTTGAGATAATTATAGATTTACAAAAAAAAATAAGTATTTATACGAAAATCAAAACAATAGAGAAAATAAGTAAAAATATAATACGAGTATGTAAAAAAACGTTATCACAAAAATTGTCATAAAATAATTGTACAAATATCATTTCACATATATTTAATGCATTTGTGACATTCTCGGTCGAAACAACAATCATAGTGCAAACGAATAAAGAAATGTTAAAGGTAAATAAAGAACACACAATATTTGATAACAAAGTTCAATTAATTTTATGTATGTCTTCGAATTGCAATTCATTTGTATTATGATTCCAAACACAAGATTTTTAAAGAAAATCATAAAAACCTATTGTATTATGATAAAAGAACTTACACACAAATAAAAAAGATAGTACAAATCAATCAACTATCTAGCTTATATAACAAGTAATCTTAACTAACTATATGCTTAACACTTATATTCCATTTTGAATACTATGCCGGTAGCACGAGGGTGAGGCCCATGTACTACCCAATCGCAATACAATAAATGTTTGTAACTACCCTAAAAGATAGGTCTCTATCGTTTAGTTTGATTGACATATCCACTTATCGACTATGAATCATACTAAAAAAATCATATTTATATGCTAAAAATCATTTTCTTAAACAAAGTAACTACACACTTGGTGTGATATTTTTTTTTAATAATTACAATACTTATACATGGAGAGAGAAATAATTAATAATTGTAGACAAGGAAAATGTGAAAAGGAAGAAAAAGTAAAAGTAAAAGATATCATTATAGTTTATACCGTACACTTGGAATTTCCATTTAATAGCAAAGCATGGTCTTGTGTACCAACCATGTTGTTGAGTTTAAAATTCTCAAAAGAATAGCAAAGCATGATTCAAAATACATGCGTATGCAACTGATGACTAATCAAACACAATTCTCTTCAATATTTTTTGGGACTTAATCTTCTATATCTATAAAAAAAATCGATAATTCAAAATTCGATTGAGAAGATAAGTAAATATGTTCATTGATTGTTTTAAGTTATATTTTGAACTTTGATTCTTCTAAAAGATTTATTCTTAACTGAAATTCATTAACAACTTAAGATCAACTATTTGGTCAAAATTATCTTCAATATAAGGAGGCATTTGGATCCAAAAACATAAATTTAGCTCGCATTAAGTGAAACAAATTGTATTAGTTAATAAAGGCACAAATTTTAAATAGGCTAAGGGTGCATTTGATTTGCTAAAGAGTATTTACCAGAAAGAATAAATCAAGACTAAACAACACAACATAAGACAAAACAACACATAACAAACTTTTATGGTATTGAATAATTTTTCATCTTATACGATTTTTGTAATTTAAATAACGTTTACGTGGAACAAAAAGTTGTGATGTGGTTTAGTGATGGACACAAATCTCTGTTTTTATTCTATCACTTGCCTCTAGTTTGTCATGTCTCAAAACTAGTTTTACAAATTAAACATTGTACAACTGAAGTTATCATGTTATGTCCTTCATTTTTTAGTAAATCAAACGCACTCTAAAGGTGTTTTTATCTAACTTAAATTTCATTAAAGATATATTTTGAAAATACTAAATGCTAATCCCACCACTTGTGCATTGGGTAGTTAACAAAGCCTAAGGATACGTGCTTGATTACTTTCCAAGTTGAGAGGGAATGAAGTGGTTCAGTCAAATCATGGAACCTGGTTTGAGAAGGGATGGGAATTTATGCAATCTTATAATAAATTTGTCAAAAGATAGTTTTGAATGGCATTTGGTCTATAACATTTATTGTAGTTTAAATGTTTCAATGCTTCTTTGTTCAACTGATTAAGCATGGACCAACTTTTCAGTGCAAAGACTTGTTTGAGATATATATTTTTCTTTTGTATAATGTTTTAAAATGATGCACTAACACAATTTTGAATAAAAAGGGGTTTATTAATTTACCAAAAAAAGAAAAAAAGAAAAGGGTTTATAAAAGACGACCATTAGGATTAAAAGGAAACGTTGAATATTGTTTTTGTTTGTTGAATCATTGAATATGGTTGTTAGATTGTTGATTTTTGAATTTGAATCTCTAATACATTATAAAACTCTTGTAAAATAAAACAAATTAAAAAAGACCAGTAAAAAACAAATTAATAAGCCTTTTTTATATAAAACTAATTAAGTAGACTTAAAAAAAATCATTCTATCTCTAAATACATGTCGTTTTTAAAAGCAATTTTTGTTCGTAATTTTGATAGTTTAAGATTACATTTAGTAAAAAGTATTCATTCTGTCTCTAAATACATGTCGTTTTTAAAAGCAATTATTGTTCGTAATTTTGATAGTTTAAGATTACATTTGATATTTCTTACAAATTTTATATTACATGATTAATAAACATTTGAAAAGTTTAAAGATAAGATATCCTCACAAAATAAAAGTTTAAAGATAAGATTTATTTCCATACATTCACTCCATGAAAAACTTATCTTATGCTCAAAGTAAAGATAAAATATAACTTATCCAATCTTTTCCTAAAAACAAGAATTTTCTTGTGGATGACATGTTTGATCGAATACATTTTAAATGATGAATTTTCCTCGTGTTTGTTTTGATTTTTATTTTTAATTATGTTTGTTTATATTAAAATGATTTTTGTAAACAAAAAGTGTAATTTTTTTAAGTGTTACTCTTAGTTTAATTGAACCTTGCACAAATATATTTCATTGTAGTCGTATTATATCGTTCATTCATCTTTCAAAGAAGATTTTCCTTGTTCCCTTAAACTTAGCTCAATTGATAGTAACAAATGCATAATATTAGCGGAGTCGGCGTTCGAACCGGACACTCCACTTATCCACATTTAAAATGTGTGAGTTCCGATCACTAAATTATTTGACAAGAGACCGTCTTTTATTTCTACTTTCTTTAAATGTTAAACGTGAAAAATATCTCCAATTCATTTGTTCAAAGTTCAAACATTGCATTCATTTTTTAATGATAATTTTTGGAAAGAAAAAAAAAAAAAAGCACACCATTGTGTTCATATTGGGTAATGGGTATCATGTCAAATAGTAGTAAGATGATGTAATTTTCTATTTAAAGCAACCTTGTTGGGTCGTGTGCATAGTTGTTGCCCCACCCACTTTTAAATGAATTGTATCTTTACCGAAACCTTGTTTTTATTTTAGACCAGGAATTTATCTAAAATACTAGATTTTAGACCAAGATTTTGTAAAATACGTAAAGGAAAAACAATGGGATAAAGCTCAATAAAAAAATAAGTAAGCCCTTGTTTCGGTTTTTGAAAGAATAATGCGTTGTCACCCTAAACCCTAAAAACAATAAACTAAAAATAAAAATTGAATTTATCTTCTCTTACAGCTTTAGTCTTTGTCGTGAACTAACCAATAATATTGATTTGATCCATTAAATATTACACATAATCGAGTTCTAAATTTATGTGTACACCACATCACTAATTAAGGTCATGTCATCTCTTATTCTTCTTCTCCTTTATCGCTCTTTGCCAATTAGAGAGAAAAAACAAGAAAAAAAATGTAGAGAGTATTGACATTTTGCAATACCCAAACACCCATTTTTCAAATCACCAAATTTTCTTTCCATAGTTCAAGGGATTCTATCATTTTCATTATCCTTTATTTAATAAATAAGAAATCTAATAAAATTTATGTGTTCACCGTTGAAGTAGTCTCGTAGAAAAGGACCAACAACACTAACTAAAGTACTAAGAAAATGGAAAGAGAACCAGAGAAGTAAAGAGAGAAGATGAAAATTATACCTTTGATTTAAATTTATATTTTGTTTTAAGGACAAAAATAACGGGTTTACTTTAGTAAACCCACAATTTTTATCCACACAAGGGGGTCATATGTTGCTCACAAGACAAATTGGAGGACAAATCTACATATTTAACAAGAGTTATATTCAATTTTTTAAACAATTTAGAGACCGTATAAAGTTTAAACTAAGTTCGTCTGCAACCTTTTTTTGGCTTGGATTCTTGCCAAATGCCTACTATAGTTCATTCTATTTATGTAATATTCATTGTATGATGCATAGTTCATTCTATTTATGTAATACTCATACAATGATGATTATGGACCTAATTAACAAGTTACTTCCCTAAAATAAAGTTTAAACTAAGTTTGTCTCCAAAGGAGGAACCTTTGTTGACCTAACTTTGACCAACCATTTTTGGCTTGGATTCTTGCAAAATGCCTACTATAGTTCATTCTTGCCAAATGCCTACTATAGTTCATTCTATTTATGTAATACTCATTGTATGATGATTATGGACCTTGCCAAATGCCTCCTATAGTTCATTCTATTTATGTAATACTTATTGTATGATGATTATGGACCTAATTAATAAGTTACTTCCCTAAAATAAAGTTTAAACTAAGTTTGTCTCCAAAGGAGGAACCTTTGTTGACCAAACTTTGACCAACCATTTTTGGCTCGGATTCTTGCCAAATGCCTACTATAGTTCATTCTATTTATGTAATACTCATTGTATGATGTATAGTTCATTCTATTTATGTAATACTCATTGTATGATGATTATGGACCTAATTAACAAGTTACTTCCCTAAAATAAAGTTTAAACTAAGTTCGTCTTCAAATGAGGAACCTTTGTTGACCTAACTTTGACCAACCATTTTTGGCTTGGATTCTTGTCAAATGCCTACTATAGTTCATTCTATTTATGTAAGTTTAAACCAAAATAGGTGTCATTGATGTGGATGCCCTTAGAGCATGATTGTCGGCTGTTGCATTGCAAACGTGGAGCAACCTTTGTTAGAAACTCATGGATATTTGGAAAATATATTTAAATGACATTGACTTTTAGTGACATTGGTGATTTTAATGTATTTTGATTAAAATAAATTATTTTTTTATAAGAAAGAATAATTGATTAAGAGAGAAATAGAGATAAACTCATCAATGTCACAAAAACACGTGACCTAATAGTTTTCTCTTCAACCAAAATAAATTATGTTGAATTCTTTATAAAGCTCTTTTCTTATTCCCTCCAGTCCTAAATATAAGAGAAAAATCTTTTTTTAGGTTTATTGAATAATTAATGTATCTAGACTATAATATAAACTAAATACATTATTTATTTAATGAACTTGAAAAATAATATTTTCTTATATTTAGGACCGGAGAGTCCCCAAGTGCAAAAATACGTGACGTAATTAGATCCCACTTAGCCATTGCAAATGTTAACCTTAAATAATTTATTTTGTATTTTATTCAAAATTATAATTAGAATTAAAATATTTAATTACTTCTGGTCCCCTTTTTATAAAAAAATATGGTCACGTTGTATTAACGTATAAAGAAGAAAAATTGAATAAAAAAGCTTTTGTGATGTTCACTCCTTTTGGATTCGACCAAAAATAAAACGTGTCACGTGTGCATCTCGTAGACAATAACATCAACTAAACACGTGGGATGATATACTTGACTCTCATTTTCTAATGTGAACTGAGACCTTTTTACATGTAAGTGTAACTACAAAGATAATCATCAAGTCAAATATAAACTTCAATAAATGATTTCTTTCTAAAAAATTTAGGTTTATAAAGAATGCAACCGTAGCTAAGGCTTGTATTAGGGATAAAAAAAAATGTGACTTATTCTTTTTTATTTTATTTTAAATTATTTGTATACATTAAGTAAATAATGTGATAAAAATAAAGATTGAGACAAAATTACGTGTTAAATTGATGTAGAAACAATTAAGGATGTGCAAATAGAAAGTTTGATTCTTTGATGTTTTTTTTGTCAAATAGTTTAGTGATTGAAGTTCACACATTTTAATTGTAAAGTAGTGGAGTGTTCGGAGTTCAAACTCTGGCCCCTGCATATATTATAAAACGTTCCTACCAATTGAGTTAAGATCATGGAAACGATTCTCCAATGCTTTATGGTTCTTGTTTCGGAAGCAATAATAAGTTTATCATTTGTGCAGCGGTCGCTACCTCAGCGCCTTCTAGGACAAGTTACCATTGAAACATATGGCAAAATAGTTGTAAATCTTATCTACGATGATTAGAATTTATTGCGCTTATGTTATTGGGCATTTTATATTTCTTAGTTGGTAGTATAATTTTGGCCAAATATCTCTTTTAGTCCTTTTAATTTGACAGAATTCTTAAATTAGTCCTTTAAGTTTGAAAAGTTTTAAATATGTCCTTTTAGTTGATAAACTATTTCACCGTTACCCCCTGCTGTCAGTCTCCGTTTAACTAATGCTGATGTGAGTGTTAAGTTGCTGACTTGGATCAAAACGATGCATTTCAAAGGTTTCAGGTAGTCAGAACGTTGCATTTCTAGCCTTATAAATGATCATTTGTGACCATTAAACGCAATGTTTCGAGACCCTAGAGACTTTAAAACACACCGTTTTGATCCAAGTCAGCAACTTAACGGCCAAATCGACATCAGTTAAATGAAGACTGACAACCGGGGTAATAGTGAAAGAGTTTATCAACTAAAAAACTTATTTGAAACTTTTGAAACTGAAAGGACTAACTTGAGAATTTTGTCAAACTAAAAGGACCAAAACTAGTATTTGACCTATAATTTTTATATTTTAATGTATATTCTCTTTGTAACCATTATTATCATAACTATTATTAAGCATATTATTGTAATTTTAGTTTCTTTTATACCCTTATTTTGTTATCTTTATTATGAACTTAGTATGAGAGTCAAGTTAAGGATTTCAATGTTAGAATTGAACTTAAAACTCACGATCAACACGAAGATGAGTATTAAAATTGTATTGGAGTTTTATGTTGCGCAGGTTTCAAAAGTGTTGGAGTACATCACCATCTTTTCAGTTTGCTTTTTTAGGATGAAATTGAAGCTATTTAACATGATTTCTGAATTTTCAATCGATCCTTCTCGAACTACCTCAAGACTAGACGATTAACTAACAAATATTTGTCAATCAAAAAACGAAAAATATAGTTAATGATAAATAATATCAATGCAAAACATTTAGTACTTTAACAACCCATTTTCCCGTACAAACATAATGGAATTAGGAGTTTGTTAGAAGCTAGCGAACCAAGTTGCTTATCAATTAGATTACATTTGTATTGGGTGAAATCAACGTGGATTCTATAAAATCTATTTGTAATTTAAGTGTTGCTCTCCACTTATAACCACATATTTAGGTTATCTCTTAGTCGATGTAAGATTGATTAACACACCACCTCATGCGCAACACTATTGAGTTTGGTGCGTGGATATAAATAGTAAATAACCTAATAACAAAAACCTGATAACAAATACCTTAATGAATCTCGGAGGAAGCTCTAACATTATTTTAAAAAGCGTGGTTGAACCTAGACATAAAATGTAATATGAGTAAATTAAAATTAATTTATAAGATACATAATTGAGCAACACAATATACTTGGAGTAGAGACTTTGTAAGCAACACCATGCTTCAATTGAGTCATAATATGTCTGAAATACACCTAAAAGTTTTTTTTTTTACCAAACCTAAACTATTGACAATATTAAATTCATTACACCTAACTTCATTATAAACAATACACGTGGTGTATGAAAAACTTCACTTTTATAGTGGAGGAGTCACTTGATTTGTTTTTATGAGTTTAGGGATGAGGCTTAAGAGGGTGACTTGTTTTGATTACCTGCCATTTTGGGTAAGGCAATTGGACCCAAAATTGTATATATCTTCTAGTACATTTATATATGTGTCACACTCCTTTTCTTTTTTTAATCATTGAATATCATCACATCTTCATTAACATGTCAAAGTTGATAACTTTAACATATAGGACCAATGAAATTTAATAAAATAAAGTGTTAAAGATTTGTGATTGCGAGTAGTAAGAGTGTAAGGATAAACATGAAAATGGTGTGCTTTGTATTACATGTGTAATCATTCAATGGTCTTATGATTTGAAAATGATGTAGCATGTGGATTTGTCTCATTATACTATGCTTTAGTGACTTTTTGAGGACAATATTCCTCGTGTATACACCAAGAATATTATATCTAGGGGTGTTTTTGGTTCATATTGGTAGATTTTGAGGGGAAGAAATATAATTAATTTAAAATTAAAATATGATCCCACATTTTGAAGTGATTAAATACAATTTAAATTGAATTGGTTCAATCAATTTGTATCGGTGCATTACTATTTATTCATATGGTTTTGAGGTGTTTTTTCACTTTCAATTGTACTCTTAAATACATTTGTCCATAAGAATGTTATATTATTGGTGTCCTTAAAAAAGATAATAATTTATATTATATTTACTATATTGTTGGTGTCATTAAAAAAGATAAGTATAGTTTGTTAAATATGAAAGTACAAAAATGTATACCTATAACTTTTGTTAAAATCAAAACTTCATACAAACAATTGTTCGTAGCTTATACGTATTTACGCAATAAAATAAGCAGACTGACAAGTCATGCCCGTCTAAACTCTAGTACATCAACATATATAAATATACTAAAAGTTGACATTACGAATCAACAAGAATAAATTATCTTTGAAACATGAAAAATATCTAATACATTTTAATTTTGTACAATTTTTGATGTTTTTACGGTTTGACATCACTTTAGATTGAACACTCGAAATTATATCTAATCAGTTTCCACAAACTAAAAATACAAATGTAGGTTACATACATTTATACTAACATTTGATAGACCACCTTTTTTATGTTATACTACTAATTTCAAACTATCCTTACCATTGAATATCAGTGCACTGCTATATTATACCAAGTACATATCATCATCATCATTATATAAATCCTAGAATAAATTACCCAATTTCTCATACATAATTTCATGTCGAGTGCTAGTTCTGAGTTATTTTCATTTTGCATTGCATTTGTACTTGTTTTTTAAGATTTATTCAAACTTAAATACTCCTGATGTATAAAAGGTGTTTGTTTTTCTATGACATCATGGTTTCAAATATGTACTTCTAAATTATTGATATCACAGTGCATATGCCAGAATTACCGGTGTTATTATAATCACAATGTTATAGTTTTTGCATAATTACGATGGATCATTGTGATTTCGACATTCCACAGTGATACAAAACATATGCTTAGCTGACCAAGTATAAGTATGTTTAGATTATATAAAATCAGTAAGAGTTAGTTCATAAGCATCTGCAGCAGAAATTGAAGATTCAACATTTAGAAGAGTTCATTATAACAGCTAGACCTATCTTTTACACAATTCTCAAGTCTTTTTCAACTTGGAGTGTGTTTGGTTTTATTTCTCAACTTGTGGATGTGAATTTATATTTCTTCAAACACACTTATTAGCTTAATGCCATCAGTAGATTTCAGTCTAAGCACAAATTGTATCTTTCATCAAGAGAGACAGCTTATACATTAGGATACATATCCAAACACAGCCTCAACAACTCATTTTCCTAAAAATGAAGGGGCAAAACCACCTGAAACTCTCCGACACAGCTGCTACGACCCAGTTTTGAACCGGAGCGAAGATTTCCAGCCAGGCAATTTCAACATTGACAGTTGATCGAGTAATGATAATGACAATTGATCGGTAATGATAACCATGAATTATGGATGAAACTAATGAACATAACATACATGACAAATGTTAATAGTGAAAAACAGGTATATGTTTTCTTACTATTGATATTCTTGGCTACTAATATCATTTTGATCAACATTTTATGTTAAATTAAAAGCATTAAAATCGCCGCAGTTCTTCAGATAGCTTTCATTATTTGCAGTAAATTCCCAATTTCCCAACTACACATTTACAAATAATTTTTTTATAGTAGAATGAATTTAAGTTTATGATTGCATAAATTCGTACACAACATGGTGGCCAAAATGACCACATAAGATGGCGCAAAATTGATGGAGAAAAACCGAGTCCTCAACTAGGGTTTCCATCACCCTCTACTTTTTTGAGTGTCTGCTCTAGACATTCCTTTGCCCGATAAATTTTCGACTGGAGGTAAAAACTCCCACTCTTGGCATTATTCTCAAACATTTTCTCGTATTTCTGCACAAAGACAATTATATTTAAGACAATATTAAACAATGTTTGAAGTACCTCATCAGACTCTTGTACAGAATTAAAACACAATTTCTATATGTTACAGAGTTCGTAACGTAAAGCAATTGTTAATTAAAAAAAACTCAATTTCTTTACGTTAGGAACACCGTAACACAAAAGTTGACAAAGTTGTTTAAAACTGACTATACAGAGAATAATGCTAACCTTATAGGAATGAAAATATATTTAAACCCCATGAAAAAATAGGTAATAGCAACAGCACAGATAATATACTGACCTTCGTAATTTCCTCCCAGGACATTTCTTCAGTAACACCAAGAATCTGCCGAGCTTCTTGCTCTGTAATCTTAGCTTTGCGGATAGTATTTTGTATTGTTTCTTGTGCAACGCCATTTTTTGAGGCATCTGGAACAACATAATGTAGAGAAAATGAGAAGAGTTAGCAGTCACTAAAATGTATAGATAGATTTGGTAAAGACAAAATATGAGAGAGAAAAATCTAGGACCTGAAATAATATAAAGTAGGTCAACAAATTAAGGGTATAAAAAAAAGTAAGGAATTTTGGTACGGGACGCCAAAATACCCCCAACGGCAGTTAACTGCCATTCGCTCCCCAACGACAGTTATCTTCTGTTACAAATTTTAATAGCACTTAAGTGCCGTTCACACCTTACAATCCATTTATAAGACGGGCTATTTACCCATTTATAAGAGTTGGATTGGATTGGTTTTATTAGTTTGACTTGTCTACAAGAAACAACTATTTGCCAATTCGGTTTGATTGGACAATAAATTTTGACTTAGTGCCATTCCAACAACATACAATAACTTCGTATGATGTTATTTAATGATGCAAACAAAAAGAATTATCCATTTATTTATTTTCACCAAACTAATAAAGCACAATCCAATACAATAAAAAACCGGATTAAATTGGTTAGCTCTTTGCCCAATCAACAATAAGACAAGCAAATATAAGACAAGCTCTGTATCCATTTATTCGATTCCTTCTATTTATAAGACAAGCTATCTACCCATTTTAAATAGATTGTAAGGTGCAACGACAGTTGACTGATATTGGGGAGCCAATGGCAATTAACTGTCGTTCGCTCCCCCATTGACAGTTAATTGCCGTTGGGGGTATTTTGGTCTTCTCGGGTGTCTGGGAGACAAATTTGAAGCCTAAAGAGCAATTTTAATAATATAGATGGATGTAATGTTGGAATTTGGAGACCTATGTTGATCATGTTGTTCAAAAAGTAATGTCGCATATTAATAGAGATTGGCGAATCATTAATGTACATGGATCAAATCAAACAATGTAAAGAAAGGATCCATGTGCCAACTTGTCCAATCAAGTGTAAAAACCAAAGATGTTCCCGCATAATGGAACAAAAAGATGCTAAGTTAGAAAGGAATGAAGTTGATAATTTATTGATCACAACATTAACTGACAGAAGCAACCGAAAAGATGAAATATAAGGAGATAAACGTATCAAAATCAATTAGAATACTACCTAGTGCGCCTGTTAGACCGACTACTATATCAATCCATGTGCTAGTAATGTTTATATAGTGTTTCCACTATAACATTCAAGATCTATGCATATAATTAAGTCCCATAATGAGAATCTGAAGACTTCGGCAAGATAAGAGGGCATATCAAACATTCTAATGAATATGGATTTGCCATTGCAATGATTAAATCATCCAACACTTATTGTTTTGATCCAACACTTATTGTACAGATTTCGTATGTCTTATTGTACATTTTAAATCATGAAAAAGTGTATAACTAATGTTTTGATCCAACACTTATTGTACAGATTTCGAATGATAAACTCAGTTTATTCGATCAAATTGAAATGGCCCTGGATCTAACTAGTCTCTTGGAGGGAATAATACGATCCTCGTGTTAATCCCCCTCAACTCAACACATCATCTAAATCCCGAAGCACTCTTCTTAAAAATAAGTGGTACAAAAACATTTTCTCAATGTTAAACAAGTAGGAGCAAATCGTGCAAACTAAACAAGAACAAGAAATTGTGCCACATGGAGCTTGTGAAAGACTTTTTAGAGATCAAAGATAATAAAAAGAAAGAGTAGAACATGAAATTTTAACTCTTCTTCCAAGCTCTTCTCACAATATGCAACTCAATCAACTGAAAACTATGGTTTAATTCAGAACCGAGAGGACATGTGGACCTACATTCAATAGGGATGCAAACCAATAACAAACTATCCCATGTAATGATTCCAACATGTCAACTAGATTGCCACAATGATAAAAGCAGTGTTGTCAATAGTAGATCACAGAAAACAGAGGTCTGTTCAAATTCTTTTACGCAATACTGCTATAGTGCCACTATAGTCACTACTTCACAATATTTTGTACTAAATAACGTGCCATGGAACAATAGCGATTTGATGAAATTCTGCTATGCAATAGCTCTATATGCGACTGTTTAACAACACTTTAATAACTTCTTGCTCAATGACCCATGAAATCCCACACCAACAATTAGCAGATAGGAAAAATATATGATAACTCCAATATATATCTTTAACATTTAACACTTGGCTCCTAAATTCTCAAAATAGTGTAGAAAACAACAAAATATCAAGCAATTATTAAGTGTTAAAAATTATTTTGGTTTAGGAATGAGACATTTGCATATTGTTTATATCCATGAAGAACAAGTTGTTTATAGACCCACGGTATCACTATGCGTTACTTTAACGTCTAATTTGCTGCTTCTAAAATCACAGTCAAATTGACATTGGGACGTAAATACAAAGTGAAACCGATCATATATGCCTAGAAACCTCAGAATGTAATAGTATATTAGCAAGCATCTATATTTTACACAACGAATCTCAAATTTATAGAGGAATGATTTGTAAAGCTTACTGGTAAGGGCTTGACGATATGCCTGAACCACTGCTCTTGCCAAGATTCCCCCACCCATCACAATCAAGTTTGCGAGAATCTTTGCAGCCTGCATAAACAATTTATTCATAGTTGTTAGAAACAAGGTGCATTTTCAGACAATCTATTGCACAAAGACCATTTACAGATAGATGATTTCAAACAACTTTGAAGGCTTCCTACTCAACCGATACTTCCCTCTATCATTTTTTATTCAGTTTGGAACAATAGGGGTCACAGTGCAAAAATGCACAAGCTAAACAACAGAGTATTACAAAATTCACATAACGGCTAATGAAAAAAAGTTCTCAGTAACAACTTTTTCGTTGAAAATATATCTAGGTTGGCCTTTGCCATACATAACACATTAAGAGCATCCTCTTAAAAACTGATACTTGCAAGGAACTCAATTCAACATGTGATACTAGAGCAATTCAAAGCGAAGAATCTCTCAAGTGTTATGATGCACTAAAAGCTGTTATGTGACTTCTAATGGGACAAACATCAAACATTTACTACATACTACTATGTCTTCAACATTAGGAATCCTAAACAAACTAAGTGTGTGTTTGGTCGCAAAAATTGGTTTTGATTAAATGAACTTTGTAAAAGTGATTTCAATGTGAAGTGTTATATGTTTGAGTACATTCAAGTTAAACTCAATTCAAGAGGCAAAATCAATTCTACACGTGTAGAATCAATTTTGCCACCTCCAAAAGTGAAACGAAGCATACACATGCTATGCCTGAACGATAATCACAACCAATTAGATAAAAGGGGCCAAACAAGCTAAACATTGAGTATAACAAAATTCACACAACAGCCAATGGAAAAAACATCCCAATAACAACATATTCGGTGAAAATAAATCAAGGGCCCGTTTGGATTGGCCTATTTTTGAGCTTATGCAAATAAATAAGCTTTTATGTATTATTCATGAGCTTGTCTAGGTAATTTATGAAAAAACAGCTTATGAAGATACAATATCCGTTAGCGAGAACTTATGAATTAACACAAAAGCTTATTTATTTGCATAAGCTATTTCTCAAGAGCTCAAAAACTGATACCTACATGGAACACAATTCAAAATTCAAAAACATAATCTAATAACAAAACAGAGAAAACCCAAAAGGAACAATTTCACAAATTCTAAATACAAAGAAGCTAAAAAACAAAAACTACCCAAATTCAAAACTCCTAAACTTAATCTAACGAAAAAATAAAAAACCCAAAATGAACAATTTCAACCAAAAAATACACATATTTTACCTCATTTCATTGAGAAAAAACACACCAAAAATAAAGGAAGGAGCATAAGAATTTACCATAGCTTAAGAATCAAGAAAATGAACCCTTTATGAATTTTTGTTCTCTGAGATTGAAGGATTTTAGGGTTAAGGTGAAATAGTTTCTTGACGAAGAGGACGGACGAGGGATATGGGATGGGAATGACGGCGAGAAAGGCGGACGGGGTTAGGGTTTCGATTTGGGGAGTTTGTTTGTTTTCTTTTCCCACACGAATGATGTTTGTGTTTGTTTGGAAAACTCTAGAAGAAACAATAGTACAATTACACAATTGGACATACTAATAAGGCTTTAAAGATAAATGTGATTAAAATTTCATAAATTGTCGTATAAAAGTATCTCTTGAAATATTTTTATAAAACGTAAATGATCTAAAAAGAGCTTAACAATATCATAAACAATATTAAAAGACTTTAAAAAACAATTCATGATTAGAAATATAAATTATTAAAAACTCTAACGATTTATATTTTCAATCAATCCGGTTGTTATTCGATTTTGAGCTCTGTCCATATAGTCTCCATCTTGTACTCTTCTTGGATTAAATGAACTCATGTCTTCATTATTGTTTCTTTCTTCTCTGTGGTCAATCATATATCCTGGAATATGGTCAAATTTGTTAAATTCTTCATCTTCAATACCACACTTTCGAATAAAATTATGAAGTCTTGTTGCAACTTTGATCTTTTGTTGTTTCATCGGTGGAAATGGTATCATATCAGATAATATATGATATCTTTTCTTCCAAACCCCAATTGTTTGTTCAATGGCATTTCTTAGTGAAGAATGTGCATGGTTGAATATTTCATGTATGCCTTCTGCTTGACTTCTTGCCCTATCTTTCACCCTTGTATGGTGATAGATACCCTTTCATATTTGGATATCCAACATCAACTAGATAGCACTTTCCTAAAAAGAATAAAACAATTTCTTTATATATATGAAAATTTTAATTTAAAAAATTTAATAATTTATTACAACAATGAGATTATCCTTACCTTTAGGAGGATGAGGAAACACATCTTTTATTTCTTTAATCGTAGTTGAAAGAATACGTATATCATGTGCAGTATCAGGCCAACCAACAACTAAAGTAAATAACATGTCCAAGATACACACTAACATGACATTTTGTGTTGGAAATACCGATATAATGAATTTGATCTTTAGTAGGAACAATGCGAGGAATATGAGTTCCGTTTATAGCTCTAATGCATTATTCACAATGAAGCCAATACCTATTATCATCTCTAATTTTGGATGGAATTTCTACAAAGTTAAATCAAGAGGTTTGACAACTTCCGTTGCTAATAAATATAAACTATCAAGAACTTCACCAAACTTCCTGCTTACGATCTCTCCTGATTTTCCAAATTTATTTTAAACATTTTGATTAGTCTCACTATGTGCACAACTCTAAAGCACACCTCTAAAGAAACATAGTCAAAGCCTCCAATGATATCATTTCTTTGGATGGATGTAACCATCCTGTACTAACTAATAATTTTTCAAGTTTCAACACAGCAGTAGATTCCATCATAAACATGTTATAACTTTCACATGGAGTGTTAAGAGTTTCTCGAACCCAATTCCATCCATGTGAATAAAGAAATTTGTTACCTTGCTTTAACAAGTACTTTATATGATAATCAATTGCAATTGTTGCTGCATCTTAATATATTTTATAAACTGACCATCATCCTTTTTTTTTTTATAACTTTTCTTGAATGCCCATTGATTTCATTAGAAGGCATCTGTAGAACAATTTATAAACAACGACATAATCAAATGCAAATAAATATTCATTATAGTAGTTCAAATGCATAAATTTCTCAACCGCAAACATAAAATCCAAAAGCTAAAATGATAGAATGCGAATACATAAACAATCTCAAATCTCAACCAAAGCATAAAATCAATAGAAATATAAATATAAAGTTTAATCTTAACCTAAACCCTAGACTATATCACACATACCTGTATAGAACCCACTTTACCAAATCCTTCATAGAATCTTTCAGGGTCATTAGTAAGACTCTGTTTTCTCATCCTTAAGCATTTCTAAAGCATAACTAAATTGTTTCCCATCCAAAAGTCCTTCTTCCTTTGCACTTTTTAATATTGCAACACATGTTGGAATATAATATTTTCCTTGACATGAGATGTTGCTTCAGTTTCAACCTTTTCAACTTCATTATGACCTTCTGCTGCTTGGACTAATCGTTCTAATGTTTTTCTCATAGTTGGTGCAGTCCCAACCTTTACCTTACTCTTTGTTGTTTTCTCATCCATATTCGGTGAAACCTTTCTTTTATTCTTTGATTGAGTGTTTTCCACCGGGCTTAACTCGTCAATATTGAGTTCATCAATTTTGGTGATTAATATCCATAAAATTACCATAAAACTCCCAAAAACTTCAATTAAATATGATATATCACATTTTTAAGTTCAAATATATAAAACAGAGACATAGTAAATATAGATTAACCAAGAGATTGAGCTCACGACATATAATAGACAGAAATAAATAACTAAAGTTCTAAATAACAACTAAATTTACTTGTTGAAATTATTCAAGAATCCTTGACAACATCTCCAAAAACTTGATAGAAATTTAACAAATGTACTAATTTTGTCAAAGTGATAAAATAATTTGTTTCTACATGAATTGTGTCAAGCTCGACTTAACAATGTAGTTATACTGAGGATGTAAAATTGGGGAATGCCCATGGCATATAACTGAGTACAACACAATAAAAGTTCAACTAACGAAATGTAAAATGATGTTATAAAAATTTTAAAATTAATGTGATCAGGTCTTTCAATACATTTATTTATTGTTGTCTGGAAATTGTACCTATTCTCTACAATAATTTGCCTAGTATTACGAAAAATTAACAACATAGTTAAGATCAATTTCTTGACTCATAACCTTTTTCTCTGATTACAACTCCTTAATATCATAGGTGAATTTGTAATCATTGAAGGTTTTATAAACATTCATTTCTAAAATCACAATCAAATAATCCAAAAGGTATAAAGCTATTATTTGATTGAACAGTTGTATCAAATCTAGTTTAGAAGTTATGGTTAGTAATCATTCAATACTTTAAATCAATTCATACATTCATCAACATGTAAAAAACATTGAGAACAAATATACTGAATAATACTAGGTTTGTAATTGCATAAAATAGTGTCAACAATTACATGATTCAAACAACATGAAATAAAATCATTTAAGACCTAATCAAAGGAAATTTAGATGTTCATGACTAAATCATCCATAATTATAGAGTATAAGGGCATTACTTGAAATAAGGATGAATAATGAGCATCAATGGTGTAAACACCTCAATTATCATTCACTTGGAGCTTAAATGCACTTTAAAACCTCCAAAATTCACACCCCTCTTCAGAAAGCTCGTTTTGCTTTTATAGATTAGATTATGTAACTGAATAATAGCATCATGATGGTCCTATATAGTGTCGCGATCCTTCTTTAATTTTACATGTCACTACACATCAAAGCAACATCGCTCCACATTGCTTACAAGTTGTGTCGCGATTGTTGACAATTTTGAATTTCTTCTTTATGGAACTCCCAAATCATGTCGTGATACTAGCCAATCGTGAATTTTGGTGGTATTAATGTAAAGTAGGCCTGTAAACAGGCTTTTAGGCCAGGCCAGGCCAAGAAAAACGGCCTATGATAGGCCATAGGCCAGGCTCAGACCTATCAAAGTTTGGCCTGACCCGGCCTATTCCCACCCCCAATTGCCTCATTTACTAGCTATTGAAGGCAATTGGAAACAAAAGATAGGCTTGCATGGTTATTAAGGAATGAGAAATGCAAACGAGTGAGATTAAAGAATCAATTATAGTAATATTAAATTGAAAGTTGTATAGTCAATTTTTCAAAAGCCTAAACAGACTTTTTTTCAACTTAAAACTTTCCTTTTTGATTTACTTAAACCAATGTTCTCGGGGCACTGGTTAACATGATCCGAGAGAAATTTATATATGTGAGGTGTACTAACAACCCAAGGATAATTTAATTTTGACTTGGTTAAAATTGACTTGGCGACTTCCCATTCTAAAATTAATTTAATTGATCCCTACACTTTTTATTGAATAATTAACTTAACCAAATCAATAAATTCTTGAAATAAATAAATCTAAGATTAAAATAGAAATAGCAATAAATTATTAAAATAGATCATAATTTGATAAATAGAAATATATCATCAATTGATCAATATAAGAATAAACTATTCTAAGAACAATTACTTTATCAATGACACACCATAAAAATAACATTATAACATTGTCCTATGTTGGTCTATATGGCTAATTAGTTTGTAAGCTAGAGGGTAGGGGGTAAATAAATTTTTGAAAAGCTGTTCCGGAGTTTAATAAAAAGTGAGTTTAACGAAATTGACTATTGAAAACGTGCACGAATAATCACAACAATATACAAAAAGATAAATCTATGTGCAATAAGATTTAATCTAGAGTTGAGGGATTCACGATACAAATCTTAAATACAATTAATCTTTAATAAACCTTGAACAATGAACAAAACTTTTAGACAATCTCAAACCAAACCTATATGAACAAAATTACTAAGCTATCAAATGAAAACACAATACATGTGAAAATGAAGAATTGAATAGATTTTGCATTCAATTGATCTAAGCAAATTATTTGAAACCTAATTTAATGAATTAGATTATCTTTCAATGAAAAACACCTTAGATCAATACTAGCAATTATCCTAACAATTGTTCAACTAATCACATGCAATAGTAAAAAGTAAAGAGGATAGGGAAGAGAGATAACACCGATATTTTTATAGTAGTTCACTCTTTCTCGTCCTTGCTAGAGTTACGTCTACTCTTCTTGATGAAGTACACGGTACGCCTTCACTTAGGTCATCCACTAAGTAGCAAATGATGATTACAATGTGTTTACAAGAGTTCCTTGAAATTAAACCTAATTCTTCAACCCCTATGTAAACACTCCCTCAAACTTCAAATAACCTTTGAATTTGGTGCTCCTTGAATCATCGAATCCTTGAATACCCGTGCACCCCTTCAAACTCTTCACTCGAGCCTTTGATGCTACGTCCGGTAAGCGAATTCCCTTCGACTTCAAGAATGGTTAGAAAGACCCCCAAGTCCTTTGGAGGTGGAAATAGATTATTGACTTCACTTTAGAACCTTGATTAAGCCCAACCAATTTCCTTGAAAGAACCAACTTACAATCCATGCTAGCACCCTAGCAAATAAATGCGACTCAATGTACAAAGTGATTATAAGAAAAAGTTTTTAATCTTGAAGAATGTATGAACAATGAATTTTTGAGACCTAGAGAGAATAGTTGCAAATGATTCAATGCTTTCAAAGTTATGAGGAGAAGAGTTTATATAATAATGGTGATGAAGAGCGAAAATTCGAGCCAAAACAACTAAATGAATCGATTCACTAAATGAGTGAATCAATTCAGACCTCTAAAAGACAACTTGAAGAAGGTAGAATGCTATGAAGATTGATACACATCAAATGGTATTTGAGTCGATTCAGACTGCCCAGAATGAATGTTGATATGATTCAAACCAGTGTGAATCGACTCCGAATAAGTCAGAGACATATGATGATACAATTCATGCATTATTGAGATAAGACAGAGCAAATCGATTCAGACATGTCATGAATCAATTCACACAAAGTCAGAGACTTTTGTGATACGATTCAGATATGTGAATCGTCTCATGCAGTAAAATATGAAGTTTTGACTGATGATATGCAAACGAAAGGAAGGCTTGAGACACACGTAGGCTTGGGTGCTTTAACATATTCTAAGATAACAATCCTCAACTAAAAACATAAAATGATAAACAAGCTAACATCATCAAAAATTAGCTAGAGGCTTCATCCTATAGATTGCATTTTGTGTGGAAGCAATTACGAAGACAACATTCATATGTTGTTGGAATGTCCAAGTGCAATGCAAGCATGTCGTGAGGTCCAATTATTGGACATGATTGATAGAACACTCTGTAAAAATTACAATATGGATTCTCTGATATTTTCTCTTCTTGACCAACTGCCTTTGGCACAAAAAGAATTGTTTGTGACGATCATGTGGAGTTTATGGAAGCGTAGGACTTAAAATTCTGGCAGCAACAAAATGAAACAAGTCTGTAGGTTGTTGAGCATGCTAGGCACCTCCTAGATGATTGGCAAGCAAATCAAGGTGTGAGATCGCATAGAGCAACCGACTCCTCTACCCATCCGAGCAGTTCTAGTAGTGGTCATGTGATTGAGTGGACGAAACCGACATATGGCAGATATAAATGTAATATAGATGCTTCGTTCTCCTCTTTCTTGAATATGGTAGGTATTGGTATATGTCTTCGTGATGACCAGGGTGAGTTTGTCCTTGCCAAGATGGACTGTTTCTCTCCTCTATGTGATGTTGATGTGAGAGAGGCTGCTGGTCTTCATACGGTGTTGCAGCGGTTGGAGGATCTTAAATTCTTTACTATGATAATGTCGACTTTGCTTTGGATTCCAAGACTATTCTAGATCACTTTAACTCAAACCTAGAAGATAGCAGTGAACTAGGTTGCATTATACATGCTTGTAGACAGTTGTTTGCTTGTAATTTTCAGAACTCTATGTTGAGTTCAATAGGAGACAAGCTAACGGGGTTGCTCATGAATTAGCACAATCTCATGCTAGCTACCACGTAGATGATGATGTACCGTTATGTATTAGACCGTTGATAACTAATGAAAAAAATGAATTTCTTCCCTAAAAAAAACTAATTAATCAAAAGCTCATTCATAGGTTATATTCAATGAAAAAATAGATTAATTTTAGGTTATAACGATTTAATACAAATGAGGGTGCTATAATTTTCTGAATCTTTATACATAAAATAATTTCTTTTCATAAGTCAAGAAAATTACTAAAAAAACATATAATGTATATAAAATATTAGTGCGTTACAAATGTAAATGTAGATTATCAAACTTTCACAATCTTATTAATTAATTAGATGAAATAGCGAAATATTTTGTTGCATAATAACATAGCGGAATCATGCTATGTGATTATTTTTTTGTTGGTTTATATGAATCCTAAATTAATTGGCCAACAATTTCCTATGGTTCTTTCAACCACTAGATGATTTGTAGCTAAAAAAGCAATTTTACAAAACAATGACATCTCAATGTTAATAGAATGGATTGACGTTGGATTGTTAATGTTTCCTGCTTCAAGAGCATCCTCACATTTTGGAGGTCCAGTAGCAGCCCTTCTTAGATCATAGCTTTTATTATGAGGATCCTCAACCAACTCATCCAATGCACTTTGCAATGACATAGAAGTGATGAAACCATAGCATTCATTTCCACATTGTTTAATACCTTGACTTGGATGTTCCTTCATTACTTTGATATTCAGCCTGTTTTGACTTACCTAGTGCCACCTCCAAGATAGATCTAGAGAGATCAAGATAATTTGTTGCTGAGGTGATGTTTGAATAATCTTTCAAAAGATTCAAACAACTATTGGCATCCTCTTTGGCCTCATTGCATAATGTTTCATACAAGTTGCTACGTAGTGCTGGAACAGGAACATAAACTATGAAGCACAAGCAAAGGATGAACAACAAGGATGATGATGCTGAGGATTTCATTTTACTGATGATAATAATGAATATGGGAACCTCAAATTAGTTTTGAATGTCAGTATTACACAAAACTAAGTCTATAAATTCATTTTTAATAGTTTTGATAAATTTTTACATGTTAACGGATGCCCCAGGACACTTTTTAAGGACCATAAGTAATAAATATTTATGAAAATATGTGTAATCATTGCATTGGAAATCAGAATATTTGACTTTTTTAAAGAATAATTTCTTATTTTAGAATCCTTAAAGAGTACCCGGGGGCACTCATATTAACAAGATCCAACTTTTTAAGACCCTAAATAAAAATGATTTTTTTTAATAGCTTTGATAAATTTTTGGTAGTAAATAAAAATAGGAAAAATGCATTTATTTTACGTAGAGTTAATAGGTCAAAGAAATTTAATTATTAATAATGTGGCATTATTATTTTTTTTTTTGTCAAGAGAATGTGGCATTCTTTGATTCAGTGATGAAATTATTATTATTTTTAGACTGAATTAAAGATATCTATATTTGACCAATATATTAATAAAACTATATTTTTTTTTATAAAAATATAAAATAAAATCAGTTGAAGTTTGAAAAAGGATTTCTTTTGCAGTTGTGCTTGAGCATATGAAGTCTCTTGATTAAGTTCTTGAGTATAGGAAATCTCTTGCAATTGTGCTTGAGTAATTTGAAGTCTCTTACTAGTTTTAGCAGTGAGCAGTTGTAATCAGATATTACATTTTAGTGAACTCTCCTTGGAAGTGCAAGGGGGACATGACTGCTTCCGGTTTGTGGAAGGAACCTGTATAATTGCTCTCTCTCTCTCTCTCTCTCTCTCTCTCTCTCTCTCTCTGTTTTATCCGCTGCATCCAGATTCTGAACATCACTTTAGAAGCTGAACTCTAACTGCTTCTGAACAGTGATTTCAGCTTAGGAGAAAACGAAGAAAAAGATAACACAATTCAACCCCCTCCCCCATTCTTGTGTTTTTTCTCACCTTCACGTCCTTCCCTGCACTTTACTTTATTACTGTTTATTGTCTCTTTTCGATATTTTATGTCCCTTCGGAATAAAGAATATTTTTAAGATCATAGTCCCCCGTTTTATTTCCCAGAAATAATGTCCCTTTAGAATTAAGAATGATCTTAAGAGTATAGTCTATTTCGATATTTTCTTCCCTTGAAGAAATTAAATGTTAGAATGATGGTAAAACCATATTTGAGTGGTCACAATACCATAGTTGAAGAAGTTAAAAATTAGAATGGTGGTAACACCATATTTGTGTGGTCTCAACACCATAATAGAATGGTCAAAGTACCATATTATAGTGGTTTCAATATTAAATTCGAGTGGCCTTAATAGCCATAGTTGAGAATTTAATTCTTTCTACAATGCAGTAGTTAATCGCACAGCTGTAGCCGTGTTTGTTTTATCCTAGAGAGGGCGTGATTGATAGTATGCCTTGCACAAATTTAGGCAGTGCCACGAAATGTCTTAAAGAGAGCGACTTAGTTGTGACTCAACCTAGTACCACCAACTTCGATAGATATTCTCTTTCAAAAATAGAATTTAAAAATTCAAATACAACAATTTGAAAATCCAAAACTAACAATTTCAAGATGGAAGCAATGTCAAAAACAACAATTTTAAAAAAGAGAAAATGGTAGATAACATGAGAGAGGGTAATATAAGAGAGATAAAAAGTCACGGTGACTGTTCCACAAAAAAATTAATCAATTCGGATCCCTCAATGGAAAAAAAATATCTCAACGAGCATACGATGTAGACATGCAATTTTGTACAATATTAAAACTTAGAAGAGTTACATATATGTTTTTAATCAATTGGAGTTTATCAAAGAAATCCTCACTTTAGCAACATGAGTTGAACTATGAACTTTGTTGGCGAGTCATCTCTGAGCGATCTTCATTGGCTAGAAATGTTTTCAAAATTCTATTAACATGTTGATCGTAGTCAACCTATGTGACTGATAGTGTCATAATCCGTGCAAATTGTAGAATTTTCTAAAATATATATAAAAAAAATACAGAAGTGGAAAACCAGCAGCATTTTCCTATTGACCCACCATGGCCCACACATGTTATCAAGGCATAGCTGAGGACACCACTTGTGTACCATTGGGATACCATGTTATATAACATTGGCCAATGAAGATGTACCATGTAGTACTTTACACGCATGTCTTTTCTCTTTCCTCTTTAGACCTTCCTACGTGGCACACCTTCATTGGCCAATGTTATATAACATTGACATCCCAATGGTACATAAGTGGGGTCCCAAAGTAAACCCCATGCCATAACAACAAATGTTTGGATAAAATATTAATATAATCTTTTGTCTAGCTAAACATCTCTTAACAAAGAATCTAGTTCAATTTATCATCATAAAATAATAAACAAGGAAGTTGACATGATTAAATAACTGCATATTTGCAGATCTGTAATCACTTTGGCTATCTAGTATTATGGTTAAGGAATTTCACTGCATAAAGTTAGTGTAAACTACCAACGAAATAAACTCATTCTGCATAAAGTATTAAGAATTTCTCTTATTATTTTTATTCCTTCTTATACAGAATCCATAAACACAGGTTCATTCTGGATTAGCTTCAAGCTTATGATAAAGTTACTAAATTTTGATTAAAACAAGTACATGATAGTTTCACCTAAAAAAGTCCTAATATGAAGCTACGGTCCCGGTACTCGAGGAACCAATAAGACCACAAACCGGACGGCACTAAGGCACGGTAACGGAATGAGCATACCATACCAGTTAATGTGTGAATGAGGAACTTAATTAACTTATCTTCATAATGTTAAAGCTTGTGTAAGCAAGCAAGTGACTCTTTGAGTTGAAAAATTTAACATACAAAAAGAATAAATGGTATATTATCCTAAATTGTTAGTTGGATATTATTATTGTTTGTATAGGCGAACCAGTTCCAATTCAAAACCAGAAAGAGGAATTTTTGTGAAGCATTTCAGAAACATCCCAATGGCAGATATGGAAATAGTTCTTGTTAGTTACTTCAAAATGATTCAAATGTTTGTCTTGTGTTACTTTTATTACCAAACAAATTATAATTATAACTCGGTTCTAAACTCCGGTTGTGGCTATGCAACGGTGTGAAGATTGATATTGATACAAATTGCGAACAAATGATGTCTATGCTGTCGCAGAAACCTCTATAACATTTATATTTTGGCCGCTACTGTAATTTCAGGCTGCAATTTCAAAATACGTATTATAGTTTTCTCAAAGAAGTTAATCAACCACAGTTATTACACCATGAGCAAAACTCATTTAAAAGAGAGGAGACACGTGTTACTTGTAGTACAAGTAACTAGAGTGTAGTACAATCCTAGTAGATTAGTAGTACATTTCTCTTTGTATATAAAGCCTTGTACTTCATTCTTACAATCTAATGAGAATTTTACTCTTGTTCATTCATTTCATAATATGGTATCAGAAGCTCTCTTTGAAGAGAGTTAGTTACGATCCATAACTGTTTTTTCTCCGCTGCATTTTCTCGCAGTTTCCTGCGTTTTCTTGGTGAATTCATTGAAAATTCATCATCTTTCTCATTGTTTCTTCGTGTTGTTGAAGAACGTTATTCATTCGTTTGTAGTTTCTTGTTCTGCAAGTTTTTAGATTCATCTTCTTTTGTGAATTTCGTTCCTGCATTTCACAATTCTTCATCATATCACAATGGTTCGGCAGAATTCTGCTTCAGTTCAAGTTAATGCAGATTCAATTTTCTATGTTCATCCAAGTGAAGGTCCCAATTCAGTTACAGTTACGCCTCTGCTCACCAGATCCAATTACCTAGCTTGGAGTAGATCAATGCAACGTGCACTTGGTGCGCAAAACAAATTATCTTTCATAGATATATCCATCCCTATTCCTGACATTGATGATTTGAACAGAGGTGTGTGGGAAAGGTGCAGTCACTTGATTCATTCCTGGATTCTTAACTCAGTTTCTCCACAAATTGCTCAAACTATCATATTTCATGTTCATGCTGTTGATGTTTGGGAGAAACTCAATGAAAGATTTTCAAAAGCGGATCGAATTCTTTTTTCTATGCTTCGTTCTGCTATCAATATCCTTAAGCAAGGATCCAATTCTTGATTACTTCACTGAAATGAAAACTTTATGGGAGGAACTTAATTCTCACAGACCTATGCCTAATTGCACTTGCATTCACCCTTGTAGATGTGAAGCTATGCGTTCTGCAAGAAATTTCCGTTTAGAGGATCAAGTCATACAGTTTTTTACTGATTTGAATGAACAATTTTCTTTTGGGAAGACTCAAGTGTTACTCATGGATCATCTCCCTTCTATCAACAAAGTTTACTCTCTTGTTGTTCAGGAAGAAAGCAACAGCATTCCTTTGCCTTCTTCAGCTTCTCTAGATGATTCCAACATTTTGGTGAATGCATCTGATGCTAATAGAAGTTTTGGGCGTGGAATGAATTCTAATGGTTGTAAAGGTTCAAGGTTATGCACTTTCTGCAATCGTTCTAATCACACTCTGGAAACATTATATCAATAGCATGGTTTTCCTCCTTTTAAAACCTTCTGTCAATGCTTCCTCTCATGATGCTTATGAAACTAAGCCTATGTCAAATGCTGCTGAGGCTTCTCCATCTATTCCGAATACTGGTATTACTCCAGAGCAATATCTTCATCTTGTATCCTTGCTTCAACAATCAAGTTTGGCTCCTTCGGCCAATTCTAATCATATAACTTCTCATCCTGCTATTCATTCTCAGCAGGACATTTCTTCAGATATAAACACTATTTTCTCCAATTCTTTGAATGTTTAAGCTCCTATATGGCTCATTGATTCTGGTGCAAATGATCATATATGCTCTTCCATTCTATACCATTTCACCCATTCATGTTAATCTTCCTAATGGTGAATCAATTATTGTTAAAAATGCTGGTAGTATCCATTTTTCTCCACAGTTTCATATTACACATGTCTTATTATCTCCTCAATTTAAAGTCAACCTCATTTCTGTTTCTAAACTTTGCAAATCATTATCATGTATTGTTCATTTTCACACTGATAGATGTCTTATACAAGATTTGACATCGCATAAGATGATTGGTTTGGGTGAACTTCACGATGGACTTTACAGATTGAAGTTTTCAGATTCTTTTCTCCATAAATAAAGTTTTTGTTTCTAGCATAGAAGCTTTTAGTTCTTCTATTCCTTTATCTCCCTTATGGCATTTCAAATTAGGTCACTTGTCTCATCAAAGGCTGTATCATATGAACAAAATGTATCCTGATATTACTGTTGATAGTAAAGCTGTGTGTGATATTTGCCATTTTGCATAACACAAACATTTACTTCGAAAGTTTGCCACGAGTGAAAATGTTTCAAATAATCCAAACTTCCAGTTTGATTGTAACCTTGTGCCACAAGTCTTTCTTTGAATTTTTCAATGGTATCATCAACATGTCTTTTGATCTTATATACCCATTTACTTCCAATAGACACAACATTGGAAGGTAAATCTACAAACTCCCATGTATTGTTTGCATTCAAAGCTTCAATTTCTCTATGCATGGCTATTATCCATCTTGACTAGTAATGTGAAAATTAGAAGGTTCAACTTCGTGTGTAAGAGAAAGAGTATAGGCTTGACGTTGAGATGAAATTCTAGAGTATGCTACATAGTTAGCAATGGGATAATCTAAAGAGTTGCAGAGATAATCCTTCAATTGAGGTGGTTATAGATTCAATTAGCCTATCCTCTTATGACTAACAGATGCATCTAGTATCTCAGAATCTTTTGTATTGTGTACTGTGTCAGTATCTGATACTATGTTTGTTGATGAAGTATCATTCACCTCAGTATCTATATCTTCATGTTGCTTAGGAAACAAGGTAGTTATGCTTTCTGTGTAATGTGTATTTGGCACAGGACCTAATGAAGTAGAATGAAAAGGGAACTCTAGATTAAAGAACTTAACATTTCTAGAGATTATTACTTCTGAACTGTGAACATCAACCAAAATATAGCCTTTCATTCCTGCCTTGTACCCCAAGAAAGCACACTTTCTATCTCTAGGATCAAACTTATGCCTATTTGTATTTAAAATAGAAACATAACTCAAACAACCAAACACACTAAGCTGACTTAAATCAGGAGCAGTGCCATATAAAATTTCATAAGAAGCCTTGTTTTGCAAAATCTTAGCTGGTATTCTATTCAATAGAAACACTTCATGCAATACAAGATATAACCAAATTTTTTTTGGCAATTTTGACTGGAACATTACAGCATTTCTAATGTTGAAAATGTGCTGATGTCTTATTTCTATCCTTCCACATGAAGCTTCTGATTTCAACTTAAGCACCACTTCCCAAACTTGTCTACTGTAGTCATCTAAAATGGTCAAGAAGTACTTAAAACCATGTATAGAACTGGTGGAGAAAGGTCCCAAAATATCCACATGAATTGGATCAAACAAGTCTCTAGCATTATTCTTACTCAGTGAGAATGGTAGTTTCTTCTTTCTAGACATTTGATGGATATCACAAGCAGTATGCAAACTAACAGGAATGTAACTATACAATGTATTCATACATTGCATTCTATCATGAGATAGATGTCCAAGTCTAAGATGCGGTAAAATACTAGGTGGAATGACATTCTTAGAAGGATTATCAGAAACAAGAAATTTTGGATGCTTTTTTCTTATTCTTCTCAGCCTTCAAGTAATAAAGTCCATCCAATTCATTTGTCAAACCAATCCTCCACAAATGTTACACTGCAATGTTGCTCTTTGCATAGTTTTGAGACAGATATGAGGTTCACATTAAATTGAGGTAAATATAACACATCATCAATGTGTAAATTTTCTAATATTTTCACCTTTCCTTTACAATGTGCTTATATTGTATTGCCATTAGTTAAATTAACACTAATTTGTTTGATTTCATTATAGGTAGTGAACAAACTTATACCATAGCAAGTATGGTGTGTGTGGCACCTGTATCTACAATCCAACTTGTATCATCATATTTGCAGTTAGAATTATCAACATAGAATTTACCTCCAATATTAGCAACTGTGCTAATAGCTTTCATTACATTTGGTGAGCCTTCTGGTACTAATCTTTGGTCAAAACCAACCCATTCTCATCATTCTTACTTGCAAAAGTACCAGATTTTGAGTTTGAATTTTCACAATAAACCATGTTTACATAGGAAATTTTTTCCTCTTCCAAAGCTTGGAGGATAACCATGCTTCTTATATCATGTCTCAATAGTATGTCATGACTTCCCACAGAAACTGCAGACTCTCCCATTTCCTCTACCTTGAAATGAGTTATTCTTTTTCCTCTTCTAAATTGTCTTTGTCCATCAACAACATTCACCAAACGTCCAAACCAGTAGTTGAATCATCTAAGGATACAACAGGTTGTAGTAATCATGCTATACTGCACCTCTCTCTTGTTGCATTATCATAGAGAAAACTTGATTTATTTGAGGCAAATGATTCATTAGTAAAGCCTTCATTCAAGCCAATTAAGAACTGGATTAGTCTATCTTCAGCTCTAGACCCCTTTGCATTACGCATTGCCAAACAAGTGCAAGGAATTTGACAAGTGCACTAAGGCATAGGTCTATATTGATATAATTCTTCCCATAATCCTCTCAGATCAGTGAAATACTCTGAAATCTTTCAATTTCCTTGCTTCAAATTCGTAATTTCCTATTGTAAATTTGCTACTTCAATACCATCTCCTCTCATAAAACGAAATAGAAGGTGAAATAGAATTGATTATCAGGTATGAACAAGATTATTGCACCTTGAACAAGATTATCCATAAAAAAATAGATTCGGTGATGAATCAACAAAGAAAACTAGAGTATGAAGAAAATCGAAACGATAACAAATCGATAAAATCAAAAGGATGAAGATGAACAAGAACTATGAAAGGATTGTTCAATCTTCACGAAGCGGAAGCAGGACGAACCTGCTCTGATACTGTCTAAGAACTTTGCAACCATAGAAAAGCTAAACTGAGAAAAGTGATTATTCTTCAATCAAGGAATTCAGTTATATATTATGGTATATATATACAAGCTACAAATGACAGTTGAATATAACTAACTTGTAACAAACCTAATGTAATCTAAATGTAACTGAAATCTACATGGATTTCAAATTCGAAAGATGTAACTTGTGCTCTAAGCTATCTCTGGCTCATGTTGTAAACTTCTTCTTTCTTCTCATTTGTATCTTGCTCTATTTTTTTTAGGAACTTAGAAATTCTGGTGCATGGTGTGGACCAAGAGGATGGTGAGGAAATATGTTCGTAGACTTATGAAAATGAGAGAGTGTGGTGTGAGGATATAGTCAAGACTATTTATTGGCTGGTCTTGTGTATTAGTGGCAATTCAAACTGACTCAAGTGCAATAATGCACCAGACTACACGATGAGAAGGAAAAGGAAGAAATACTTAGAAACAAATTTCTGTAAATGAGGGAGAGCAGTGGCGGTGCCACATATTGGTGAGGGGATGCATATGCATCCCCCGGATTTTCAAAATTTACACATACTGCACGTATTTTATTTCTATTTGAACCTCCTGATTTTTTTATATTGAACCTCCTGATTTTTTATATTGCATCTAGTCAAAAGATTTTGCACCTACAACTCATATGAATGACACGGCCCAGTTTAATTACTTGATTTTGATACTTCCTTTTTTAGTTTTTCCTTCTTAAGGCACTTACTTGCTTTTAACTACATGCTTTTGATACATTTTTTTTTTAAAGGATACATTTCGTTTATGTTATTTTCTTATTAATAATTAAATTTATGTTGAAGTAAAATTGAGGTACTTTAGGGGAACAACTTAGATTTTGTTTTTGATATTTGAATGTGAGATCAACACGGACCGCTTTCTCTCTCTAGTTTCGAATCTCTCTAACCTCTCACTAGCTTTCACAAACCGACCTTCCCTTTTTTCCTTTCTTCCTCACAGATCCAAATCGTTTTTGTGAGATGTAGCTTTTTCCTTAGGTGGTGCGACGAGCGACATCCGTCCTCCGCACCACCGCTTTTCCTCCCTTCCGGCGGCCTTTCAATCTAGGCTCTCGTCTCCTTTCTCCGCCGTTGCTGGGTTGTCCTTCGCCGATGTCTCTTTGCGACGGTTTATTGGTTTGCTGGGTTGCTGCGGTTGTTCGGGTTCGCCATGTTGGAAGGGTTGGTGTTGGTTCTACGGTGCTCTTTCCTCATCTTCTTCCGGTGACAGTTTGATTCGGTTATTGTTGTGGATTTGGTGTGAGATTCTGTCGGATTGCTTGTTCGCTGCTGTTGGTTTGTCGTTTTTTGTTTGGTGTTGTTGTGTTTTGTTTGTTCAGAGTTGTGTTTGTGGTTGCAGATTTGGCCCTGTTTGAAACTCGTAAGGGTTGCTTGGATGTTAACGCTTTGGACTCGTGATATGGGTTCAAAAGCGTTTTTGAGAAACCGGTTGTGTTGATGTTTCTGGCTTGATTCTCTGATATTTTCAGGTCTATTGAGATCTGCAGGTCTCGATGCATCAGGGCCTACTTCAGTCCGGTACCGCCATCTTGTCCGTTGTAGTCCTTGTGATTGTTCTCAGAGTGTTGCTTGAAAGAGCTTTATACCTGCTGTTTTGTCCAGGGGGTTGCTGGACCGTGGATCTTGTTGCCGTGCTGGCGGTCGATCCATACGCCAATCTTAAAACCCTTTTTTATCCTAGTGACCCTCTCTCGTCATCTTTTTTGTAACTTGGTTTCGAATTCGTACGCGGGTTCGCTGGGTTGCGCCTGTGATGAGAGTTCGTTTGTTAGGATTGACTAGGGTCGTTTCATTTTTCTGTTTTACCACGATGTATCCCGTTTGGGTTATTTCTGGGTCAGGTCCAATGCCCCCCCAGCTCTGTACCTTTGTTCTTTTATGTTATTTTATTTCTCTTTTTTGCTTAAAAAAAAAAAAAGTTACTTTAGGGATCGAATACAATTCCTACAAGTCATTTGAGAAGCATTTACTACTAAACCAAGTATGTTCTTGTTTTAGGATTTTGCAAACATAATATTAGTTAATATTTCATATTTTTTCATAACTTAATCCTCCTTGAATCCTAAATTATATGCATAAAAATTTACTTTATTCGTCTCAAATCATAAGCGAAAAAGACAATCTTTTACCCTATTTAGTCATATTGTTTACAAACAAATCATTTTTTCCAAAATAAATTTTTACTTATTTTCATGAAATTAAATACTAATTGTACTTAATTAACTCTCCCTCCTATTTTCTCCATAACCAATAACCAATGAAAATTATTTTTACTTCTTGTGAAACTTATTTCTAGTAGAACAAAAAAAAGATATACCCCAATTTTTTTTTTATATTATTAAGCATGAATTTATTTATTTTTCTTATATTTTATGACGTAGGGAATATGTCTTTCTCCATCTTTTTTTCTCTTTTTTCCTCTTTTTTTACTATAAACTTTGAGTAAAAAAACTATGATCACTAATTGTTTATTATTTATGATATTCATTTTCATATTCAAACTTTTATGTGATAAATATTGAAATTTGTTATTTGATTAAAAAAATGACAAGTTTATAAATTTAGTAGTTTAAATAAATGATAAAATTAAAAGAAAAATATAACTACATAGACCTTTGGTATCTCTAATGAAGTTAAAATGTCTGAACCCCCTGATGAAGGATCCTGGCTACGCATCTGAGGGAGAGAGGAGTATGATTGACATTTGGTTACCAAAGAATAAATTCTTTCTAAAATCAAGGCAAGGAAATTATGATAATTTATTTAAGTGATAAAAAGAAAACCTTATCTTATTTTTTGGTGCTGAGAGATATTAAGGAGAGGCAATCAAATTTTTACTAGGCAGTAATGCTAGTAAAAGGTTAGGACAGGTAATTAATAAAATGATTTCAAATGGAGACAAGTGCATTCATATGCTATTATGGTCACTAAAAGAGGTGATTTGGTCGTACAAGAAGGAAAGGAAAAAGGAGAGCTGGATTGGTCAAATAAAAGATAGGAGTAGAGTAATATCATGACATGATAATGATATAGTAATATCAATTACTTTCAATTACTTGGAAGACAAACAATTAAAATGGATATTATTGCCTCATTTACTAGCTATTGAAGGCAATTGGAAACAAAAGATAGGCATGCATGGTAATTAAGGAATTAGAAACGCTAACGTGCCTCTGAATTAAAAGTTGTACGGTCAATTTTTCAAAAGCCTAGACATACTCATTTTCAATTTAAAACTTTATTTTTTATTCATTTAACCAATGTTCCCGCAACACTGGTTAACATGACTCGAGAGAAATTTAGATATGTACTAACAATCCCAAGGATAATTTCATTTTAATTTAGTTAAAATTGACTTGGCGACTCCCCCATTCTAAAATTACTTCAATTGATCCCTACACTTTTTTTTATTGAAAAATTAACTTAACTAAATCAACATAAGAATAAACTATTAAAATAACAAGAAATATATTATAAATTGATCCATATAAGAATAAACTATTCCAAGAACGATTACTTTATCAATGACACACCATAAAAATAACATTATAACATTGTCCTATAGATTGTATTTTGTGTTGAAGTAATTATGAAGATATCATTCATGTGTTGTTGGAATGCCCAGGTGCAATGCAAGCATGCCGTGAGGTTCAATTATGGGACACGATTGATAGAACCCTCTGTAAAAATTATAATATGGATGTTCTGATATTTTCTCTTCTTGACCTGCTGCCTTCGACACAAAAAGAATTGATTGTGATGATCATGTGGAGTCTGTGGAAGCGTAGGAACTTAAAATTGTTGCAGCAACAAAATGAAACAAGTCTGCAGGTTGTTGAGCATGCTAGGCACCTCCTAGATGATTGGCAAGCAGCTCAAGGTGTGAGATCGCATAGAGCAACCGACTGCTCTACCCATTCGAGCGGTTCTAACAGTGGTCATGTGATTGAGTGGACGAAACATACATATGGCATGTATAAATGTAATATTGATGCTTCGTTCTCCTCTTCCTTGAATATGTTAAGTATTGACATATGTCTTCGTGATGATCATGGTGAGTTTTTCCTTGCCAAGACAGATTGTTTCTCTCCTCTCTGTGATGTTGATGTGGGAGAGGTTGTTGGTCTTCATACGACGTTGCAGTGTGGGAGGATCTTCAATTTATGTCGACTTTGCTTTGGATTACAAGACTGTTGTAGATCACTTTAACTTAAACCTAAAAGATAGTAGTGAACTAGGTTGCATTATACATGCTTGTAAACAGTTGTTTGTAATTTGAAGAACTCCATGTCCAATTCAATAGGAGGCAAGTTAATGTGGTCGCTCATGAATTAACATAGATTGCCTCATCTCATGTTAGCTCCCACGTTTATGATGATGTACTATTATGTACAGTTGATAGCTAATGAAAACCAATAAATTTATTCCCTAAAAAAACTAATAAATCAAAAGCTCGTAGGTTATATTCAATGAAAAAATAGAATAATTTTAGGTTATAACGATTTAATACAAATTAGGGTGCTATAATTTTCTGAATCTCTACGCATAAAATAATTTCTTTTGATAAGTCAAGAAAATTACTAAAAAAGATATAGGGTTAAGTTTGACAATTGATTAAAAAAAGCACAATTCATACAATTTCATAAGGCTACATTTAAAGATTAATGCATAGATCTGTTTAATTTTTATTGGCAATTGATAGAAAAACACAACGATTAGAAATCTTAAAATTTATTCAAAATATTTAGCCTAAATTTACACAATAAATTATTATCCATGCCTTTCTTTGCACAAATCTGCTTCCAAGGTTCATAATATTCCCCCTCTTGCTCAGTTCATAATCCCTCTCATGGTGGAACCGCTGATGAACATGGAAGTTATTGCTGGAAAAAAAAGGGCAGGGATTGGGTGGGGGCAAGGCATAGACGATGCTCTTTTTTTAAAAGAAAATCTAGACCCTTAAAAAGATCTTATGGCATATTATTGATGGTACACCGGTGAGGGACTTAATTGGACCCTCACCTTAGAATCCACCAGCGAAAACATCCTATCTGATTATATATTTTTTGGTTTATATGAATCCTAAATTAATTGGCCAACAATTTCCGATGGTTCTTTTCAACCACTAGATGATTTGTAGCTAAAAAAGCAATTTTACAAAACAATGACATCTCAATGTTAATAGAATGGATTGTTGGATTGTTTATGTTTCCTGCTTCAAGAGCATCCTCACATTTTGGAGGTCCAGTAGCAGCCCTTCTTAGATCATAGCTTTCATTATGAGGATCCTCAACCAACTCATCCAATGCACTTTGCAATGGCATAGAAGTGATGAAACCATAGCATTCAGTTCCACATTGTTTAATAGCTTGACTTGAATGTTCCTTCGTTACTTTGCCAATTATATAATAGGGTTAATACATGTTTACCCTGTAATATTAGCGATTTTCGGTTTACGCTCATGTAAAAAAAAATTGTTTAGATTCCATCATTGTAATTTGAAGATTCTTTGGTTTTAGACCTTCATGGCATAAAATTACAAAATTTAAGGTACTTTCGCACCTTGTAATTTGAGAAAATTTCAGTTTAGCCCCCTATCATATAATTGATTTTGTACAGTCAAAATTCATGAAAGTCTAAAACCAAAGAATCTTCAAATTACAAGGTTGAAATCAAAACAATTTTTTTTTACAGGGGAGTAAACTGGAAATCACTATTATTACAGGGGTAAACATGTATTAACCCTGTATAATATTCAGCCTGTTTTGACTTACCTAGTGCCACCTCCAAGATAGACCTAGAGAGATCAAGATAATTTGTTGCTGAGGTGATGTTTCAATATGTTGGAAAAAAATACGTTTAACAAACATTACCTTTGGAGTGGGGGAGATTGTTAGAACGAAAAATGTTTAACATATGTTACCCGTAGAGTTTTGATGATAACAAGGTATTAAAAATTGTCAATTGGATATGCTAATATCTGTTCAAGTGTACATGACCATAGACAAAATTTTATATCTTTATAAGGTTCTGGAAGAACAAAAGAGAGCAAAAAAATCAACAAAAAGGAAGCTTGAAGCGTCTGAAGAAAAGTGTTCGTGAAGTACAAAGTGCTCCTGAAGTGATGACGTCAGCAGAAGCAAGTTCGTCAGAAGCGCCTCATCAGAAGCAAGATCACCAGAAGCTGAAGTTCATCAGGAGATGAAAAATCTTAAAGATTCAAGAGCTGGGAATTTGATTTAATCACGTCTAGACATTGCAAAAGACTGAAAGAGTATAACAACGACCCTTGAGATGAAATTTGAAAGCATTGGATGCTTGTTCTATCAAGAGCGTTGACAAAGGACAATTGTACGAACTATACAACCACTTCCTCCACTACTCTGT
>Ga0228710_1000185_pt1 | contig 61964 bp, 29 predicted proteins | sample MedpolnodulmetaG_FD_177995 | JGI IMG/M metagenome (GOLD analysis project Ga0228710, IMG submission 177995) | Root nodule microbial communities from Medicago polymorpha collected in Santa Monica, California, United States - pink nodules | ecosystem: Host-associated > Plants > Roots > Nodule... | reverse complement strand
TAACACCCCATTATTTGTACAATGACATCAAAAGTTCAGTCCTCATAGTATCATCAATTCATCAGATATATAAGATTACACTTAATCTAATTTTATTCTACCTTGTTATAAGTGTAACACCCCACAAAGTGTAACACTTAAGACTATCACATAATATCATCAACTCTGTTTGCATGTTAAAGATTCCAACAATAAAATAGTACCTGTAAGTCCAAGATGTTGCAAGCATTACTAGATGAATTACTATTGATCATTAATCAGTAATCAACAATTTAAAAATGAATCAAACATTAAAATCAAAGTTAACTTTTTCAAAAAAGTCAGTTTCCTAACTGCACCGTAGAAGCTCCCTTATCCATATCCTATCTTAAAAGTGAAACCATCTTTCATATCCAACTTTTTATTAACCAAACCAATGGAAACAGAACAGGATTGATTCAATTATTAGTTTTTAATTTTAATATTTAAGAAATCGATGTACCGAACTGCTAGATTTACTAAACTTGCAAATATCAATTTGACTTAGGTCAGACCCAAGATGTTACTCACATCATGATTCAAACAACATGAGTCGGCAAATTCGTTTCTCACACTCGACAAAACAACGGTGGAGGAGGAATTAATGGGTCAGAGGGTTGAGGAAGCGAAGCAGTTGTCATCTCAAACTCGACAAAACAACACTGGTGGTTTTTCCCACTCAACGGCAAGGGATGATTTGGAAGGTTGAGGTAGTAAAGCAGGAAGGAAGATATGGTACTAAATAGAGTGTTCAATGAATTGAAAATAAGAGTTTCTACTTTCTAGTTATGAAAATTACATTTTTTATTGCATCCTGTGAATCAATCAACCAAACAAAATCAACTAGATATCATTGATTTAGTTTAGTTCGGTTCTACTTTTAAAAAATGATGAAAACAAAAGCACACTGAACTGATGTAGATTTTGTCGGTTTAAATATTTTTTTTCAATTGAAAATCGAACCGATCGAATTTTTACACCCCCTAGCTCCATTAACAAAATTATATCATTTATTAAGTTATTTGTTTGGCGACCCTTTATTCCCCTTTATCAAATTCTTTATTTTCTACCCAACTTTCTTATCATCCATAAATGCACCCCAAAATGAATTATCAACAAAGTGAATGTTCAGAACAATTTGGTGTGAAACATCAAACAATACATATATAATACTAAATTAAAAGTTAAAACCATTCCAAATTTCAAAAACAGTAATTCAACGTTAAAAACATTATATGTGGTCTTCTAAGATGAAAACAGTCTTGAAAACAAGTAACCATGGCAACCTTGCACAGTATCTAGAAGAGGCATAGTTTGACATGCTTCCTCAACATCACGATTCATCCATTTTTCTAATATAACTTCAGCAATAGGAGCAACTTGATGTTGCAACAATGCTGCACCAAGGGGTCCTATCAAGTTCAACCTTGTAGCAGCAGATACCACATCTCTCATTGTTATGAACATGAAAGCTCTCTGAGAACTCGTACTATCGAACCCCAACGCTCCACACATTAGTCCAAATATAGGAGCATGATGAAAAGATACAGTCCCTAACTTCAGAGAAGAATCTCTCATTGTTTTGAGAGAGGGAATCTCAGCAAACACAGCTGAAGCTACCCTCATCAATGCAGATCCTTGCGAGATTGATGCCTTTCGACCCACTTCATTAGTAAGGGTAGCATCCAATATCCTGTCAAGTTGATGCCAGGTTTCCATTTTCGGTGACAAGCAAGCCGAGTACACAAAAGGAAGGAACAAGCTCCCTGTATTCTCCAATACATGAATAAGAAATGTCTTGAGCTCATTTGAATCAGACACTAAGCGGGACTGAACTGCTGCTTCAAGACCAAAAGAATGAGCGAACCCACCGGTAGGCAGAATAGAATCCAACAGCTGCCATTGACTCCACTGTAAAAATGAGTTTTCAAAGACAGGTTTGTCGCGCTCTTCATTTGTTTGCATTATCAATGATATGATATTCCTTCCAAAGTTGACCAGGAATGTCAGATTACTAAAAGTACCTATAAACCAGATTTATGCATTCAAATTTGTAAACAATCTAATATGTACAATAGACTATTTGAAAATGTATTGCATATGCAAGATTTTTTTTGGGTGAAAAATATTGGATATGTAAGATATAAACTTATAAAGCTTGTTCAGTTATGCATTTTCCATGTCCGGTAAACAAGTGGAAAATTGATTTGTTCTTGAAGGAGTAGGAGCATTTAACATAGTCTAATGTGCAAGTTGCCTGAAACTATATCAAATATACATCTCTGAAAAGAATAATCTTTCTTTTCTCTTTATCTTTCATCTGGCTCTTTCTCTTTCAACAAACTGTATATATTTCAGTCCACTCATAATCACCATCTAACGAATATTTTTAAGCTATATATTCACTACTCAATTAACAACATTCAGTAAAAAAAAAAAACAAGTTACAACACATCAAAATGCATGTGAAAATCAAAAAGCACTGTAAAGTAGGAAATTAGAACAAGTAAATAAAGGAAATTTTCCATAATGTAATTGAGATTAATTATTCGGCAATTACAAGTCAAGCTGCTGTACCATGACATTCTCTATGACCTCAAACCTAATAACATCATCACCCAAAAAACAAAAATTAAGACTTCGTGTTATTGGGATTCCTTATTGTCCTTTGCCATAAAATGGAAGCCCATAACACCCCTATATTCTCCAGTTCCAAGGCAGCGGGAGCAGTACGCAAGACCACTACCGCCACAAGTTCTACACCAATTTGGCCATTCACCTTTCGGAAGCATTTCCAAATGTACCATATTCGTCCTTCCTCGTCCCTGACAACAATGGCAATCCACTCTTCCACTCCCCTCACATACAACACAAGGTGGATCCGGCTTCTTTTTTACTTTCCTCCGAATATTCGACTCTGTCCTCACAATCCAAGATGGCTTTCTGATTGAGAGATGAGGCAATGTACTACGGGGTTGATATGGCGGCAAACCATTAAAACCTGTTGCCTCATTTCGCACAGTTGTTGATAAACTCAAAGTCACAACAAAACCCATCTATGCCAGTAGAATTCAAGTAAGTGTACACACAAAATGGAATCTGAAACAAACAAAGGGTACCTACTTACTTTGGACTTTCAACAAACATTTCATGAACATAGGCTTGAGGGTACTGTGACAAATATTTTTAGCGAGTAAATCACCAATTTTTATCTACTTCAACATAGTCTTTAAAATTGATAATCTTTAATCAAATTAAAAGTATTCATTATAGCATGAAAAATGTTAATTAATTGAATCAAAGACAATGAAATTCAAGAACATAAATATATAGAGAAACTAAATTGAGAAGTATAAGAGAGGGTAAGAGAAGATTATTACAAGGTGGTGGAGCTGAAGAAGTTTGTGCTGCTGCTGCTGCTGCTGGCTGTTCAACTTTTCGTCTCCGACGCACTTCTCTGCTACAGAAACCGAACACGAATTTGTGTTTTCATTTTCAAATAAATCATCTTCCTCGACTCTAATATAAACGATATCTCATTCAAAGATACCTCTATTTTTTATTATTTTTTTATATTTAGGATCGGATTTTATTTTATTTTATTTTATATTTAAGATCGGAATAACTTAAAGTGTATATAAATCGGTTTGGATTTGGTTTGGTTAAATCCAAGACTCTCAAGCATATATGGTACTACAGTTTTGGTGATGTAAATAATCACATGTTAAGTTAAATTGATGAATCAGATTTGATAAATCCGTTAATTTTTTGTCTGTGTTGAGTAATGAATTACCCAAATTAGTTTTCTTTTTTGTTATTAATATTAAATGACTAAATGATAAGTCGTCGTATTTTATTTTATAAAAGTTACTCAAGTTTTTTATTTTCTTAAAAAATTGTGTAACATATTTTCATTATATTTAGGGTCACAAAATAACAAATGATAATATCAAATATAAAATTTCATCGTAAAATATGTGCGATAAATTAAAGTTGCATTCCATAAAATTTCAATAGCATCAAAATAACAAAAAAGTGCAACATCTTAATTTATAACTTTAGCATGTTTTTTTGTCAAAAAAAAAAATAGCATATTTTGATTTTCAATATATAGGATGTCTTGTGTCAATTTTGAAAATCAGACTTGATTTATGATCAAAATCTTTGGTATTCTCTTTCTTCCATGTTAAAATAAAAATAAAAATGTTGGCATTGTAGGATAAATGGGTTATTTGAGTAAGTTTTACTTGAAATCGGTTATTTTTATGAGTTTTTCATTTTTTATAATCACAACCAAATTATCAAAACAAAAAAAAAACCATCTAACCCAACCCATATTTTTGGGGTTTTTGGATGGATTTACCATTTTTTGGGTTGATTCAACTCATATACACCCCTCGAGAGTAACACATTATATATTTGGGTCTCCTTTTATCAACTCTTATATGTGTAACACCTTAGCTTTTCCTACATCCATTCATAGGCTCATTTTTTTTTCTTTATCTTTCTCTTTCTATCACATCAGTGTCTTCATTTCTATCCCTTTCTTGAAGTAGAATAGATAAAAGATGTACAAAAATAATTTTCCATCCTTTTATGTTTGGTTAAAAAGATGGAAAATTATTTTTATATGCCCTTTATCTGTTCTACGCTTTAGACATAAGTTTCGAGTGTAAAAAAATAAATTAGAGATACTCACTTTTCTGCACACATTTCACCTTCATGTGCAAGACTAATGCTTTTGTGAAGTGAAATTTCCCAAAACATGCTTACTACTATTATAAACAATTTCACCTCCTGAATATTTGCTTAAGTTGTGAAAAGAACCATTTTGTTAAGAATAAGTAAATGTATCAACTTTGGGAGTGTAGTTTCAAGTTTTAACCCCATCACAGTTTCTTAGTAAAAAATTGAGCATTTTGAAGAATAGTGCAAACTCAATTCATGAACTTACTACCCTCAAAGAGTTTAAAACTTAACTCAATGAGTTTGAACATTAATATAATGAGTACTAAATGCTACATACATAAAAATCATAACTTGTTATTTAGGGTTGTTGAGAAATGGTGTTGTAAGACCAATACATTTGTGTTTCCACTTGGTGTAGCAACAATCACTTTGGAAGATATCATGGTTTTGGGGGTTATCCACTTATCCTATACTTGATGATCCTGTTTTCACCACAGTTGAAGACCAAGAATTGAGAGAGGTGGAAAAGAAATTGATATTTGCAAGACAAGAACCTTGGAAGAGTAAAAAAGGTAAGGCTAGCCCATCAAATTGAGCATGAAACATTCCTTGTTACTGGGTTGTCAATTTTTGTTTTTTCTTGCTACTTGGTGAATAGTTCTTTGTTTCCTATTGCTGTCCATCTTGCTAGAAGGAATCCTATTGATTTAGCACCTGCTGTTTTAGCTAGTCTATACAAAGATCTAGGCTTTTTTAAGAAAACAATCGTTGGTTTGTCAAAACATCCTACTTGTGGTGATAGATTTCCTTCGGAGGTTACTCTTCAATCACCTTTTTTACATGGTTCAAATTTGGGTGTGGGAGAGGTTCAAAAATTTACAACCACGACCACAAACCACGTTGATCAACTATAGAGACCATTTCTTGTTAAGTTGGCATTAGACTCGGCTGTCGATAATTTTCATTGGCATCCATATGTTAGATATGCTGATAATTGTAGAATGTTTTATCCAAATAATGGAATTTGGTTACCAAACGTTATGCAAGGTGGTGGAAGCAATTGGTATTAGGTTGCGACGATTTTTTGAAGAATATTGTGCCGAAGAAAAGAAGTGCAAATTCAAGAAAACATAGACCTTGTGTAGGAAAAGCTAACAGAAGTGATATTGATGTTGGTATTCCTCCCAGTCGTGTTGATACTCGCACTCTTAGAAAATTTTGTGCTGCTGGTTGAAAAAACTAAAACTAGGAAGGTTGATGATCTTTATTCTGATGTTCCTTATGAAAATTCTGTTCATAATTGTTTGAAAGCTGATGAAAATATTGATGCAAATGGGAGCAAAGAAGCAAGGATGAAGTTATCTAAGATGCAGAAGCTAGAGAAACGGTTGATGAAGAGACGATGAAGTTTTGTTGAACGAGAAACTAGCGTGTGTAGCAAGACAACAGGAAGAGATCTTACGGTTAATGGATTTGACGGAGAAGAGGGATGAAGAGTTGAGGAACTCACTAGTGTTCTAAGGGATCAACATCGACCAGCATCATCATCTTCTTAGAACTCTATTTTCTTTTTATACTCTATATAAAACTCATGACAATTATGAATGGTCTTTTCATACCCTCTATTTTGATGATAACAAATGAAAGGGAAATTAATACTGGTTTTTATGAGTTATGATATATGTATTTATTAGTGTCTGTTGTGCTTCTGATCATGCAAAAATGAGATATTTTTCCATGCTTTAACATTTTCTTTAGTACTTGTCAAAAAAAAAAAACATTTTCTTTAGTAGTATTGGCATGACTAACACATTTTGCTATGCTTTTACACACGTATGTGGAAATCTGGTGTGAAAACTTTGTCAAGGAAAAGTGATGAAACCTCAAGAAATTGATTGCTAACTCACTGTGTATTTGGTGGCCTGTTGAAACATAGCGTCTAACTCAAAACATGTACTACATAATTACAAAACATGTAAGAATTTTATTGTTGTGATTTTGGCCTTTCACATTGTTTTTAGCTTGTGTCGCTCTTTATGTTTTTCCCTTTTGAATTCGGTAGTCGATCACCCAATTTTGAAGCCTCTCAATTTTATCTAAAATTTACTTTGAGATGACATCATTTATTAATGTGATATTTAACTGTCATAGTCAGCGTGGCGTGTGACTTTGCTTTATAACCTAATAAAAAATTATGTTGTCTTAGTGTAAATTTGGAATAAAATTGGAAGATGAACACCAAATCACAAAGGGAAAAGCGTAAGCGCCAAAATTGCTCAAAAAATGGAGGACAATGTCGCACAATCACAAACAGTTTAAAAAAAAAAAAAAATTCTCAATTTATCACCAATACCAAATTATGGCAGAAAAATAATACCTCAAATAATATCACATGATAAAGTGCTGGTGAAGCAATTATCTACATTTAGTGAAGCTTGAACATTGTCAACTTTCCAATAAACATCTAAAAAGAGGTTAGTCTTAAGAGTCGGTAGCAGCTGATAGAGGAATCAAATAATATCACATGGAATAGAAAAAGTGTGACAATTGTTTGCATATGTCTCAAGTAGTGAATCATTATAAATTACATGACCTTACTTAAACAAGATCTGTTCTATAGGATCGTACTATCGTGTCCTTAATTTTTAAGGAGAAAAGAACATAAATCTGAAGGATAAATGATGACCATTTGATTAGAGCATGAGTAATTGTTGTAAGTTACCACAAAAAAAAAAAAAAAAAAAGACATGTGTAAACAATGGACCCTTATGAAACTTGATCCAACACAACAAGTTTTTATTGGTCAAAATTCATTCGAATTTCATTGCTTGAAAAAATTAGTCCTACCATATAATAAAGAAAGTTCCCATCTTAACTTAATAAATAAATAAAACAAACTATTGGTAAGAGAAAATTAGAAAGTGAAAATTGCTCTTCTCCATTTTCTTTTTTCCTATTCATCTATCTTAAAAGTGCATGTGTGAGTTAACTCAAGTTGAAAAAAGAGTCGAGCATCAATTAACTTATGTTGGACATTTTTCAGAAAATGAGCAATTTTGAAATGGAGAATAGCAATTTTCTTAAAACGTTGTAATATGATCAAATAATGTACAAAGGCCCAACTGAAATTCTTCAGTCATGGCCCATGGGCCTATTCTACAGTGTCTCCTCTCAACCAGTTGTATAAAAATTGTTGTTCGCACATAGTATATGGCTAAAAAAACATCAGTAAAATATCGAAATACCCTCTTGAAAGTTAACTGTTGCGGTAGTTAACTACCACGGAACTTCGGCAGTTAACTGTCGCGGAGCTTCAAACCTGAAATCTAACAGTGTTGAGACTTTGAAGCTATTCTTCTACAATAGATGTAACTTTGTTGTAATGTTGAGTTTTTTTTTTGTGTTTTTTGTTACACACAAAAATTGAACTATGGGTAGTTTTTTTTTGTTTTGTTTAAAGATTGTGAAGTGAATCCGTGAATCTATTACTATGTCATGAACCCAAATTAAAACTCAGAAATTGTTTTCTTAATTTTTTAAAACTTACTGAAGTTGATTTTAAATAGAATTAGAATAAATGAAAAGCCAAAAAATGTTGTTGTTGTTGTTTGGATGGACAGTTGAATTGAAGTTGTAGTGGGACAAATGGGCGTTGGTGTTGTTATAGGGAAAGAAGAAAAAGGATTGTGTAATGTATGTGTTTTGAGAGGTTGGAGATGATGAAGATATAAATGTTGGGGATGAAGATGAAAAAAGTCTAGAGATGATGGAAAATTGCAGATTTGAAGTTCTGCGGCAGCTAACTGCCGAAGTTCCGCGGTAGTTAACTATCGCCGGTTAACTTCTGCGGAAGTTAACTGCCGAGAGGGTATTTCGATATTTTACTGGTGTTTTTCAGCCATATACTATGTGTGAACAACAATTTTCCAGTTGTATTTGGTTGCAGTTCAAGTGAAATTTTACTTGGGATTTGGTTGGTTATGTGTGCATCAATTTCTAAGGTTTTTTTGGCTAACCCTTCTATTCTCAAGGAAAGTATCCTCTAATAATCTGAAATACGGTCTTGAGATAAGTATAATTTGATCAAAAATTGTTCCATTCAGGAACTAAATTCAGGTTCTCTCGAACAATTCGTCGTTTGGTGGAGATTTTTAGAGATTTTGCTATTAACAAAATTTAGTTTATTTTTACTCATTTACAAACAAACATAAATTGACAAAACTCATTTACAAAATTTTGTTCAGCACCAAACAACTCATATAAAACAATTAACATCTCCATTTTTCTCTTTTTCAATTGCTTCCAAATAAGGAGAGGTGAGTTTTCAAATAATATTGCAATTTGTTAAGTGCATTAGGAGTTAGGACCACTAACTTGAATAACTCCACTAACTCTTCTTCTCTTCATTTCATTTAAAATTTTCAATTGACATTCTGAACGTAATCGTGGATCATGCATGTCCACATTTATTTTCAATTGATGATTTGAAAGATTATGGTTTGACTTCAATTGCACAAGTAATGATGATTTAGACTTATGAGAGCTTCTGGTGGCATCTTGAAGCATGAACTTATCTTTTGTGGTCTTAATTGAGCTCAATGTTGGCCAACATATCTGGAGGCCAAAGGCAAATTTTAAGATATTTTAGAATATAAATTATTTATAAAATTATTTTTTTTGAAGGGGCTAAAATGAAATATATTACCACATAAAAGCGTTATTCCCAGCACAAGGAGTGCCAAGGAAAAACGACAAGGTCTGAACAATATTTACAAAGGGAGCCAAAAACAAAAAAAAAAAAAAAAAAAAAAAAAAAAAAGGAACAAAAGGAAAGAAACTATTATTAGTTTATGCCCAAAATGGTGAACGGACTAAGCCACCAGCCATGCAGCTGGAAGGGAAGAGAAGTGTGCTTCGCCTTCAACCACATATAGGAGATGGACTTAATCCTTTCAACCGCCTGAAAAAGCGGGCTTTCTTTGCCTTTAAACAGTCTGTTGTTTCTTTCCTTCCAGATTTCCCAGACAGCTGCATACCAAATAACCTGTAAAATAGATCGCCGTTTCTTCGCCGTTTTTTATTTATAAAATTATTATAATCAATTTTGTTTAGTAATTCTCTTTCACTACAAAATAAAATCAATTGATTTAATCATTGTGAAGACAATATTAATTTTGAACAATTTTATTAATTTTAATTTTAAAAATAGTAGGATATAAGGTCTTTTTAATGAGTGAAGAATTTATATTTTAAAAATAGTAGAACATGAATTTATATTTTTTGGACAATAGTTTGATGGTCTTACCTTACCCCTTATGTTGGCCTTAATGAATCAGACAACTCATAGCATTAGTTGTTTGTTACAAACAATTCATAAGCTTCTCCATGGGTCAAAACTAGTTGACTTTTTTTTGACAGCTCAAAACTAGTTGACTTAGAACTAGAAGACATTGCATACTAATTATTTGGCTTAAATTATAATTAAGTTTAAAGTACACATTATGCACATTAATTAATTAAACGTGCAATTTTATCTATATGTTGGTTTTCCACTAGTTGATAAGGCTTTATTCAGTGGAGCAACAGTACTCTCATTGACATATCACCACAACTTGTGTATTAGTACATTTTTGGAATGGTGTATTGACTCTAGATTTGTGTGAGAACCGAAATTTTTGCAATATTTTAATTAATGAATTTATCTTCTCATAAACGGCTAATGTCTATCTATGGAAAAGGGGGTGTGGATTTGGCAACACTACTCTCTTTGAAACATTCTATTTATTATTAGAAAATTTATAGGTAAATTTTAGGGTAGGGGTTAGTTTGTTAGTGGAAGAGATTTTTTTAATGAAGAAAAAAGAAGTTTATAGATTAAAATTCATTCTCTAGTACAAAATATGTTATGTTGATGTCGAATACATGACATGACCAAAGTCTACAGAAGAGAAAACCTCATGAGAGCACATCAAACAACAATAAAGAAACATGTAAACTCTTAAAGAGTAAAGGATTCTAGAGTATCGTTACCAATTTAATGCATCTTAAGATCGAATAAAAAATTAGCACCTTAAGATCTCACTCAATGCCATTAACGAGCTGCCGAACAAGTGAAAGCAATATAAAAAATGAGTCGTTTGATTTTGAACAACTTAGATTAAGATTATTTGCATTCACACCGTTGACATCTTCATATAGTTCAATCTTTAATCAATCAACTTAGATTTTGAACACAATAAATCAAATTTTTAAAAGTCTTGATAAGTTTGCTTGAAGCATGAGTCGTCTGATTTTGATCGGTCAGTATTAATTGTGCAAATGCAGGACATTCCTAAACTGTTGCAAGTTTGTTTTTCTTATCGACTACATGAATATCAATCATGGACGGTTATGATTCACTTATGAAATTCTAATCCAAATCTAACCTAATGATTGATCACCCCACCCAACTCTGATAAGATGAGTAGCTAAACCTTTTTGTCCAAAGCTTCATGGACGTACAAAGGACCCTTCAACTTGTAGCCAAATGAACCGTAAAGAGTAAAGCTACACTACCTTAAAATTTCCATCTTCCCTTTTGACAAAACTAAGTTATCAAATTGATGTACAAAAGAGGAAGAAAATAAAACTCAAGCTATAAAGCAACTAAACAAAATTTCCAAAGATAAAAGACTTAAAGAGACTTTTAATGCAATTAGGCCCCTTTTCCATCAAGTTGGGCTTAGAGGACCCCACATTTGATTAATGGGAAGAGAAAATGTTGCAATTTCTTTTTTTTCTTTTAATAATAACGAAAAAAAATTGCACTAACAAACTTTATGTGATAAATACAAGCACTAGCTATCAAGGTAACACCGCCACCAAAATACCCTTATTAAAAGCCTTGGATAAAGAATTTCTACTCACAAGTTCCAACTTCAAAAACCCTTTGTTTTCTCTTAAGAAATCAAAAATCTTATTCTCCAAAAAACTCAAAAAATTTCTAGCTATGTGGCATCTCTTAAGAAACCTTAACAACACAAGAAAGAGTTCAAAGGTGGCTGATGAGAGCATGTTCCAACCAGGAAACAATATTGTTGAGGTACAAATATTTGGTCATGAAAGGAGAAGAAGATCACAACATGGTTGGGGGAATATTGTGTTTAGTATTCTTCAAGCTCCTATATCAATACTATCATGTGTTTCTCATCCTCAAGTCAATGGTTCTGATGGTGCTTGGGTGAGTGGTGGTGAATTTTCACAAATTTCTGAAATGAATCATCTCATGGTAAATGATAGCATGAGATATGCAATTTTGATGTAAAAAAAAAAAAGTGTAAGTATACCAATTGTTGTTAGGTTTCTCTTTTTTTCTTCCTCATTTATTTTTTATTTTTCTTTGTTTGTATTTATTTTAGGTGATTGAGTGGATTATTATGTCAATGGAGATGTGAATATTAATGAAATCCTCCTTCTTTTCTTCTCTATTTAATTTCTCTATTTTGGGTAATTATAATGAGACTAATCCTTTGTTTAGAACTACTATTACACTTTTTTAGGGTGCTTAATTACACTTAAAACTTCAAGTCTTTTCAAAAGTGCGTTTTATGAGATTATTTTACTCTCATAATTTGGCTAAGCTCTTAAGATTTAATTTGTGTTAATATCAAAGTTTTGTTGATAAAGAAGTGAAGGTTAAAGTTTGTTTGTGCTGTGTGGCACAATGATCCAACTTGTCAAGTTGAGAGAAGCCTCGTAGAATGAGCCATGAGGCATAAGAAAATGACTAAAATAGGAAATGGGTAGGTATAATTTAACTTATTTTCACTTTAATTTGCTAGTGTCACTATGTTAATTGGGGATATAAACAACGTGAAAAGATGCTCTTTTGTTGTCATGTACTTCTATGATTTTGCTTTGATTTGATTACAATAATCATATAATTTTCTAATGGCTAGACAAATGACACGGTACCTTCTATTTTTGACTAAAGACATGCCACCTTCTATTGAATCTCACTATTTTTCCTAATAAGGGGTAAACCCAATTTTCCTACTCACGATGATTTATTATATGACTAGAATAAAAAGAATGAAAAATAGGGACGGTCCAAGTGACCAAAGCTTTAAGTTGTGACCGAAGTATTTGAGCAAATATTAGTCTCATAGGGAGGGTCAAATGACGAAAGCTTGTGGAGAAAATCTAGAGACTCATGGGACGTGGGATGAAGACTTTAGCAAGAGTGATTTTTTTACAAAAGAAATATGTAGGCACTATATAAAGTGTAAAAAAAGATCTTAGTCAAATTATTGAATTTTAGTGATTAATAAACTTTAATTAAAAGTGAATAATTTGAGATTAAATCTTGATTGTAACAATTTGATCAAACATTTTTCCTTTTCACAAACTTGAGAATATCAAGATCACTTCCCTTAGAACTTGAGGTTTAACATAGAAAAGATAAAAGGTCTTGCTAGAAGCCACCTATGAAGGTGTCTTTTAGTAACTTACACCTCAAGGTGTGATTTCCACTTTTTAGTTATAACTTTGCTAAAAGACACTTTCATAAAAATTAGTTGGTGTCTTTTAATAAATGTTTAAAAAATAAAGGTGTCTTATAGCAAAATCCAAAGATAAAACAACCATTTTGCATCAAAATATAGCTTTGATTATCAATTTAAATTTCTCTTTCCTTGTACTTCCGAGAAGTTCAAGGGAAAAATATAGTTTCTATGATTACACTCATTATCAATTTAGTTTATATATTTTCCCCTTATTTTCCTCTTGGAGAAGTGTAATATAAAGTTATCTCTTTCACAATAATATCAAGTTACTTCTTATTTTCCCTAGTAAGGGTTAAACACAATTTAGCTTGTTAATTACACTTCTTCATTGTTCAGAAAATAAATTACACTTCTCCAAGATAAGGGAATAAATTGTAGAAGTCCGAGCCTAAGCGCACTTGCATAACTTTATATTATTGTGATTGATGTGAGAAGTGTTAACAAACCGCGTGAGAGGCAAAAATATATACCAGTACTATAATGCAATATACTCTTCTGAAGCTTTTTTACCAGAGAGAAATAGGTTAACAAAAGTCGATATATTTAATACATAATATAAATTAAATACATCATTTTTATTAATCTTTTTTTTCTTATAAGAAAGATCAGAAAGAGCCTATAAGTCATATCCAAACTGTCAAAAATGTCTAAATTACAAAGCTGAATGTTGTGATTGGGGAACTTAATCCTTTCACTTATGTGTATAAGTTTTAATGATTATTGTCATTTCGTCTATTGAAAACCAAGAGGGAGTTATTTTTCAAAAACATTACATAGAAATTTAGACAAGGCGTTGCCTACTCATATATATCTCCACTATCTCGAATTCTTAAGCTCTATGTATATGCATATATTTATTTCGATAGTGCTATAATATTGTACTTTAATAGCAACGATGTATTTGCTAATGGGCTCCCCAATCCCCATATTAATAGTTCCATCTATGAGTTTAATAGCCTGAACTAAATTGATACTAATTTATTATTTTCCAACAAAATCCTTAATGGTTTCAAGATATACTCGTCACCCATTTTCTATGTAATGAGTTTGTGAATCTTGCAAGGCTTATGTGGGTTTACAAATGACCAATACACTCAACAGTATAAGCTTAGCTGTAGTTGGTTTAATTGGCTCTACATTCTCCACGTTGGAAGGAAATGTGCAAATTAAAATTGGGGAATTCTTATGTGCCATGTGAGGAAAAAATTAGGACGAGTAACATTTTTATAAAATATTTGGATGTACATATTAAGATATTTTAGTTAAGATATAAACTTTGATTTATCACTTTGTAGAGTTTAATCTCTTCTCTAGACTCAACCCTTGTTAGTGGATATCAGAATCATTTAGATTAATTAATCAAAATATTGAATGTACTAATTAAATTAATATTAAATTAAATATAAAAATTGACGTAGCATCCAAAACTGTTTAATATGAGATTGTTGTTCACCATTAGAATTTGCCTATATACTTGGCTTGTGTATCTTTGTTAAACATGGTAGAAGTAGAATTTCCACGTTTCCATTTTCTGTGGTTATCTTTATCATCAAAACTTGCTATGATTGTTTCAGCATTAGGATCGAAGATAAAGGTATTAAATGAGAAAGAAACGAGGAAAATGATTGGTTAGTTCTTATGTCAACATTAAGTGGGAAACAATGGAACATAGTCAACTATTATGGCTTTTATCTTGTCTTTCTTTGTCTTCATTACAATTTGGTGCCAACGTGCATTTTGAAGTGATTAGTAGTACTAGTATATATCTTTTGTTTTAGAGAATGGTGCTGGTATACATATCCGTTCTAAAATGTATGTAAAAATGGATCGATATAAGTTGATGTATTTAATACAAATTTTAAACTAAAATATTAAGTTTTTTTTTGAGGGAAAGTTTTATTGACCAATTTTTTCTTATATTTTGAAACCGAAAAATTATATTTTTTTCTAAATATTTAACAGAGTTGTATAGTACACAATCCAATTCATAATTCTAAAAAAATTAACACGTGTATCTAATTATATTATGGTACAATTTTATAAAAGAGTATAACACAAAAGTTAACACTCTTTAAACTCTATAATTATTTATTTTTAGTAAAGGAAATAAATTGAAATATAGTGAGAGTTTTAGCGCAAAAGTATCATTGTTGTTTGGATTAAAAAAAAGCATTTTTTTTATAAGAAAAAAAATATTGCATTGTTGATATGCATAAGTGATGGTGACTGTTACCCGTACAATCTATAATTATATTTGATTCTTCTCTCAAAAAAAAAAAATTATATTTGATTCTGAATTTACTTGGATTTTTTTTTTTGTGGTGACCGATGTTTGAACTCTGAACCTTGCATATACTATGCATTGTCTTTACCAACTGAGTTAAGCTCACGAGGACAAGCTTTACTTGGATTGATCAACTGAATGCTATTATCAGTATTATGCCAATAATTACACATTAGCTATATCTTCATTTTAAAATCAATGTATACGTTTAATTGCAAAAATTAATCATTCGAGGTAATTGAAATACTCAAATTGAAATTTATTATGAAGATTTACTTTTTTTTTTACTATTTCCTCCGTCCCTTAATGTAAGCCCCATTTGCTTTTTTCACATTTCTTAAGAAAAACTGTCAGTGTAATTAATTTGTCTATTCTGTGTGTTAATATTACCAAATTGTCTTTTATTTGTATGTGTATTAAATTTGACTTTTTAAATTTCAAGACAAGTTTGTAGTATTAATTAGGAGTATGTTTAGGAAAATAAAATAATAAATGCATCTAGTAATTTGAAAAGGGGTTTAGATTTATGGACAAAAATAAAGTCAAATGGGTAATTAGATATAGGGACGGAGGGAATATATATTTTTCTTAGGGTTAATATGTCTTTACCCCCCTGTAATTTGGGTGAGTTCCGGTTTACCCCCTGTAAAAAAAAAGTTTAGATTCCAACCCTATAATATGAAGATTCTCCACAAAACACCTCTGACCCCATCCAGACGCTGATGTGGCACGCCACTGTGTAAATATTTTTATTTTTATTTTTATTTTTAAAACCTGACACGTGTGTAATGGACACTGACGTGGCACGCCACTGTCTAATTATTTTAATTTTAATTTTTTAAAACCTGAAAATGAATTTCAAAAAATTTAAAAATAAGAAAAAAAAATAAAAAAAATTTGGATTAAAAACTTCAGATAAAAATTAATATTTTTTTACCAAAACATTAAAAAAATCAGCTTATATTATTTTTTTCGAATGTTTTTAAAATTTTAATTTAATTTGGATTTTTTTAAATGTTTTTCAAAAGTTTCAAAATACAGTAGGTTTAGAAATTTTTTTATTTTATATATAATTGTTTGAGAAATATATATATATATATATATATATATATATATATATATATATATATATATATAAAGAAAACAACCCCTTTCAGCTTTTTTGGACTAGCTATTTCTTTTCAAAAATGCCCTCAATTTTCAATGCAAATAACACATGTAACAAATAAATAAGAATAAATTTAAATATTAAAAAAAATTCCAGATTCTTTTTATCCTCAATTTTTAAAAATTCTCAAATCTATAACACGTAGTAAAAAAAATTTGGAATAAAATTTTCGAAAAAAAATCTGAATTTTCCTAAATTTTTAAATAAATTTCTGTCCAAATTTTTAAAAATAAAAATATTTTTCAGATTTTTTTTTGTTGAGAAAATTTAAAAAACTTTTTTTTCGAAAAAAAAAATCTATTTTAATTTCGAAAAATATATATTTCCAAATTTTCGAAAATAATTTGAACTTTTTTTTCGAAATAAAAATTTTGAAATATGTATTTCAAAATTTTCGAAAATAATTTAAAATATTTATGGAAAATTAAATTTTTTTAAATATATATTTTTCGTAAATTATAAATTTTCGAAAAATGTATATTTCAAAATATTAAAAAATTTTGAAAATTATTTTTTGTAATAAAAAAAAATCCTGATTTTTTTTTTAACTTTTACAAATTTTTTAATTTTTTTTAAAAAAATGAAAAACAAAATTAATTATACAGTCAACATGCCACATAATTAGATATGCACAGTCAGCATGCCACTCAGTTCGCCACGTCAGCAATTCTACACAGTCACATAGTTTAGGGGCTAAAATCAAAGAATCTTATTTTACAGGGTTGGAATCTAAACTTTTTTTTTTACAGGGGATAAACCGAAACTCGCCCAAATTACAGGGGGTAAATACATATTAACCTTTTTCTTATATACCAGTCATGATAAAACCATGATCCAAATATTTAAGAGATTCACACATCTACTATCACTTGAGTCACAGGCTGAACACAATCATTTAAAATGCTGTTTATTTTGAACTTGTGAGATAATAAATGCTGTTTATAAGTTGTTTAAGATAATTTTACGAAAACAACTACAAAAACAGTTTGATTGAATTTTATATTTTGTCTCATTTCATATTGATGCAGTATCTTAATGTTGAGTTGTTTCTGTATGCTGCTGTGCAAATGAACCTTGTTACTTAAGATTGTAGAAACGCTAAATAATTAAAACTAATTAATTGATTTGGAAAAATATTTTTTGATTGGTGTAACTGCTAAACTCTAAACTTTGTAGGCTGCTGTGCAAATGAACATTGAGAGTGTAAGTAACCAACTGAGTTTAGAGTTTGTATCCACTGGTGAAGAGATGCTTTTAACATCCAACAACAGTTATTGGATTGGGTAACTTAACAAAGTGCTTCATTGGGTGAAGTGTTTTAACTCAATAAGATAATTTTTCCCTAATCCAATTAACCCTAGCGTTGAATACTGATGATGAAACAGGGGAGCTTAGAAACTTACCCATTTATTTATTTATGTAATGAAAGATCAATGTCTTACAATTTTTCTAAATGTATTTATCATTATTACATAAAAAATAAAGTATATATTTTCGTTGGTTAATAAGTTGTTTTGCATAAATAAGCTGTTTTTGAAAATGAGATCATAATAAGTTGTTTTGCATAAATAATCTCTTTTGAATAAGTTGTGTTTAAAAAAGAGATCCAAATAAGTTGTTTTGCATAAATAAGCTGTTTTTTAAAATGAGATGTTTTTTTTTTTTAAAAAAAAAAAATGAGATCTTAATAAGTTATTTTGCATAAATAAGGTGTTTCGAATAAGCGGTTTTAAAAAAAGAGATCCTAATGAGTTGTTTTGCATAAATAAGTTGTTTCGAATAAGCTGTTTTGCATAACTAAGCTCTTTTGAATAAGTTGTTTTTTAAAATGAGATCGTAATAAGCTGTTTTGCATAAATAAGCTATTTCGAATAAGCTGTTTTTTTTAAAAGAGATCATAATAAGCTGTTTTGCATAAATAAGCTGTTTTTTCAAAAGAGATCGTAATAAGTTGTTTTGCATTAATAAGTTGTTTTTCAAAACAAAATCACAATAAGTTGTTTTTCAAAACAAAATCACAATAAGTTGTTTTGCATAAATAAGCTGTTTTTTAAAAATAGATCGTAATAAGCTATTTTGTATATGATAAGTTTTTTTGAATAAACTATTTTATATTTGGAATTTTGGTTATAAAATTTGGCTTACCAGAATTTTAATTTGTAAAAAAATAATACACACTGATTTATGGATCGGATGGATTATTCATCCATTAAAATCTAATAATGGATGGATTGGATGAACTTTATTCTAATTGGATGGATTTGATGACTTTTTTTAAGAAGAAAAAAATAGTGGATTGTAATAGACTAATGAACCTTTTTGATCCATCCATTAGGATCCAAATCCATATCCATCCAATCCAATCCAATCCAATCCATCCATTTTGCCACTATGCTAACACAAAGTTAAAAAACCAAAAAACTGTAGAAAGCTATATTTGTAGGAGACAATCTATAGATGCAACAAAATCCTGGTAGAAATGACAGTGACCCCTTTTATTTTAACCAAAACCATTTTTAAGATTATGTGCTTATTGAGTTGACTAGCTTTAATAAGCATTCACTTTCTTTACAGGACCGATACATTTTTAATATTAAAATAAATGAGCGGTCTTGAAATGTGGTGATATAAAGTTATTCGTCGAGCTTATCTAGTTTTTTTTTTTTGAACTGTTGGGTTTGAGAGGTTGAATGCTTACTGAGTACGAGAGGTTGAATGCTTACTAAGTACTGACATTAAAAATTGGCTTAAATATTACACCAATCCTTGCAAATATCCTCGTTTGAGTTTCGGTCTTTGTAAAAATAAATTTTGAAATCTGTCCTCGCAAAATTTTCTGTCTTTTAAAAAAGTCCTTGAGCCCATTGAAGCTGCTTGGTGGCACTTAGGTGCTGACGTGGCATATGCTGACTATGCATAAGTGGCCATGTGGCATCTGACGTGGCATTTAAATTAATTTAAAAATGTAAAAAAAAATTGAAAATTAATTTTTGAAAGAAAAAAATTAGAAATTAATAAAAAATAAGTTTATTTTTTTTAAATATAAATATTTAGATTTTAATTTTCCAAATTAAAAATAAAAAAATTAGAAAATATTTTTCGAAAATTATAAAAACAAATTCAAAGTTAATTTTTTTTTTTCGGAAATTAATTTTCGTAAATTAATAAAAAGAAAAAGTTACATAACATTTTTTGAAAATTTTGAAAAAATTAGGAAGTTTATCTTCAGATTTTTCTTTCAAAACTAAAAAAAAATATTTTCAAAAATCTTGAAAAAAAAATTCAGAATTAAAAAAATCAAAAAATAAAATTTATTTTCCAAAAATTAGAAGGAAAAAAAACTTTTGTTTTTTAAATTAAAAATATTTTTTCTAAAAAAATATGAAAATTAATATTCGTAGTTTACAAAAAAATTCAAATTTAAATTTTTAAAAATTTACATTTAAAGTTGTTGGAAAAAATTATTTAAAAAGTATTTTTTTGATTTTTTAAAATTTTGGAAAATTAATTTCCATATTTTTTTAAAAATTTATAAACCGAAAATACATTTTCCAAATTTAAAAATCAATTTTTAAATAATAAATGTCAATTCACCTGCCACGTGGCACTTATGCCTAGTCACCGTGCGACACATCAACTCCACAGTGCCACCTTGTAGCTTCTATGGGCCCAAGGACTTTTTTAAAAGACAGAAAATTTTGAGAGGATGAATTTCAAAAAAAAAAATTCGCAAGGACCAAAACTCAAACAAGACATATTTGCAAGGATCAGTGTAATATTTAAGCCTTAAAAATTTATAAAATGAGTGATATATACATTAAAATGCGTTTAAGAACTCAAATAAAAGAGCTTAATTGTATATGTTCTAAGCAATTGAGTAAGAGATATTGCCACATTCCAAGTGAGTACCAAATTAATGCCAATAACCCTTTACATTATCTTCCTTAGCAAACCAAGACTAAAAACAATTTAGACAAGTCATCCGACATCACTATATCAACATCAAGCCATCTAAACACCTCATGCCAAGAAGTCCATGCGAAAGCATGGTAACTAACCTCAATCAAGTAATAAATCTCCTAAAGGAAAAACAAAATGAGACTTCAAATGTGAGTTTTGAAAATCGAACTGGTGAGACATTCATGTCATGGTTCAAATGTTTTGAATAGCTCGAACCAAGACTGAATCGTGGTCCAACAACTCAGCAAACTGAACCGTAGACAATGTTGGTTCACAGGTAATTCGTTCCATTCAGTTTGGTTTTTAAAACATTGCTTCATATAAAATTTGATGATAAATTAACTATACAAGTATAAAAATGTATCAAGTATAGATAGTATTGGTGCTTACCTTTCCTAGTTTTTCATATGAATCAGCAGTCTTGCGAATCAAAGTAGCCAAAACGTCTTCAGAGATATTATCAACTAGCCATTTTGGCCATTCACCCTCCCCCACTTTAACTTCATAGCTAGCAATTTTCATCTTCTTTTTCTCCTCCTCAGACTTATCATCAAAAATATCTCCAACTGCACCATGTATCTTATCATCGCCCCTTTCTCCTTCTCTTCCAGTACTGTCAACTGATGTAGTAGTCTTCACAATCACAACTCTCTTCTTAGTCTCCACTTCTGAGTGCTTAGATGAATAATTCTTGTTATATCTGATGATTGGTTTGAGTGAAGAGCCACTGTTTGAATACTCATCTTTCAACCTCTCAACATGGCGGCTCCGGTTTCGGTTTCGGTTTCGAGGGGGAGTGTACTTGCTACTGACAACACATCCCATGTTAACTATCTATCTATTTTTCGGAAACAATTAATTTCAAAGCATATTCTACTGCTATATATAGGTAAGTATAGATATGTAGATGTAATAATAAATTCGTAATAACAGTATAAAAAATGGAAACAGGTGGAAAAATAAACATAGATAACGTGAAAAGGAAGCTGCATGGAAACTTCCTTCCTCTTTGATATATAGATAGACGGCATGATTAAGGATAGAGATGTTCCGGAATTATTTCAATATCATCACTATAACTTAGTTATTCCCGTCAATGTTTGGATTATTAGGTACACACATTCATAGAACCATGTTCTTAACGAACCGCCTCATATACTGTCACACCTCACAATGCAGCCATAATCATACACCACAAAGCACAGATAAGATAAATAAATAAATTCATTTTTTTTTCTTTGACCAAATAAATTGATTTTCTACTCGTCGTTTCCTTTTTTCCTTTCATTTTCAAAAAAATCATTTTGCAATGTCTCTGTGCATTACTAGGGTGGGTATTCAAAATGACATTCGCTGTGTAACATTATTTTACATAATGTACCCATTTATTCCTGTTGGGATCATATTTCATTATTTCTTCATAATCAGGTCTGGACTCTTAAATACATACTATATGGCCAAACTTCAATCTTTTCTTTTCTTTTTTGACAATGAGCTTCAACCATAGTTTTACAGATTTTTAACTCGCAAGACTGATATTATTTTACGCTTTTTTTGACATTCCACATAAATAACAGTACTCAACACTAAACTTTTAAACATTCCACGTAAATAACAGTACTCAACGCTAAACGATAGCCAAACCACTCTTTTTGACAATTTACCTTTCCATGTTTTAAATAAGAATACAATTCTTTCAAAAACTAGTAAAATAAATTTCCCTGATATTATAGTCTGTTAGAACTTAGAAGAAACTTTAAACAAATTGCACAGTAGAATACATAATCCTATATATGCGAGCACATTGTAAAACTTGGGCATCAAATCCTTGAAATTACAGATGCAAGTAATTCCGTTTCTGAATAGAAATCATTTTCTAATTTAGCCTTCTTCCAATTTGCACCAATATGACAGTTTATTACAGTGCAACAGGTGAAAGATTTGAAACCATAGCATAATGACTGCAATTATATTTCAGCTCATAAGCACTTGACACCTAATACATGCCAAAGCAACCGAATCGAAACATTGTGGATACGAACTACTTCAAAAGCACTGGCGAGCTAAATGTAAGTCCAAAACATTGATTTTTACACCTGATAACTCAGTATTATGTCCATTGTTTCTTTTCATATTCACCTGGTTTCTAGACTCTACAGCAAGTGATTCTATTAAGTACAAAAAACAATTCCTTTCTTTTCTATTAGTGTGTTTGGATTGGCGTTGGGAGATGTGAAACACATGTTGAGTTCACAACAACAACTTATTTGGAAGTACATTGTAATGTGCTTCAGTTATAAACCAAACACACTAGTCTCCAACTTATATCTAAGCTGCTATTTAATTAATTCACCGATACCAACACTGTCTCCGCCAATGCGTTTCTTAGCTGGCATGCCAAGATCAAAAGGTCCCATAGAGTCATTCTGCATCAAGATAATATATTAGTTAAATCAAAAGTCACAGAAAAACAAAATAAACACTGAAATGTTTTAAAATAATATTAAATACCCAGATGATGCCTGATAACCCAAGACTTCTTTCACCATCATACAAACAAGAAGAAAGCAATGAGTCTGTTTGAGTCTTCTCGGACGAGGGATTTTGTGAAAGCCTGGCTTGATCATTAACCTTTATAAATCCGATAAGAGACAATGTGCAGATTAATGAATATTGATGGGTTACAAAAAAACATCTATTGAACTTATAGTCTACAGGTAGAAGCATAATCTCAAATACTGTATCAATTTGAACTCTGATTTCCATGGAGATTCAAAATTAGAAATTGTTTTATTAGCAACACTTTTTGCAGCCATAGGTTCATTCTAAACGTTAAGCATTCTATTCATAGGAGGCCTGCCAATACTGAGTATTCATAGAGCAGATGAAAACCAATGAAACACATTCTTCTTAAAAACATTAATCTTTTTCAAACAGAGTTGAAGACCAAAACATATGGGATGTAAAACAAAGGTCGTTTTCCTCATCAAACGCAATTTGGGAATGGAGGAGGGGTTGGTTTACAAATCATACACCCCGATATTTCAAAATCAATAACTCAGTTGGAAGAAAAGAAGTAACTAGAAAAAACAATAAAAGAACTGCTAAGTTTTGCATCGCGTGCGAAACTATCTAACATTTCAATAATTGATAGATTTTGATTAAGACTGTTAGCAACTGACCTTGTCTATGCATGGAAGCTTAAACGAGTATGAAGATGCATCCTGACTGCAGGCCACGGAATAACCTGTTTTTGTTCCACTAGAAGTCGGCACATCTGCTGGGGAAGATAAATTTTGAAGATCAAATGAATTGCATGCATCTCCAGCATCAAAAATTGATGTGCATGACGGTCCGGCAGATGGTGTTGAAACAGGAGGATGACTAATTCGGGAGGTGATAAAAGCATCCAATGAATCTGAAATTAAATGACTTGTTTGACTGGTAGCATTGCTGCCAAACAATTTTGAATCAAACTTTCCCAGGAATGATGCTTCAGACAGGAGGCCGCCAATGCTTATGTTGTCTAGACAATCAGCCCATGGCATCGATGGCTGTTGAACGCTACAACTTTCTTTTGGCTCATTATCCTAGTTAGAATGAAACAAACACGATTACAAGCGAAACAAGCATGATTAGAAAACTTTCTTTTTTATGGAATGTACTGGATTTGAGTTTTTTATTATAACATGGGCTACATTTTAACTGATAGAGGAGTGGTACTCAAAATTCAGTTTAAAATTCAGGACCAACCACCAACTGATTTCTCCAACATGTGATACAGTATCATAAATAATATTTTATATACACAAAAAAACAGGTATTTTTAAATTTATGCTATCTGTATGCTAATTAACTACACTTTTAATATGTCTTGTAAATGTTCATACAATTCTGTTGGTATTTTTAAGTTTGAATATATGCCAAAATTTTCCATATAATTCAATTGGTCAAAGAGTAAATCATCATCAAAACCATTTTAATATTTCCCAATCTACGTATATAAAACTAAGGACCATTTACTTCCCAAAAATGTTGCCAAAATGTGTCAATTTTCATTTCAATAACCATATGTAGGTTGTGAGCAACCGTGGTGTTTTCGGAAACAGTGAAAAGAACTTTTCAACATTTACAATTTTTTTAAAACTCTTTATTTTGTTTTCTGAAATTCACAATGAGAACAGCTGGTCAAAGGCAAACATATTTTTACAGTTTACATTCATTGTTTATTTTAAGAATGGAAACAGGAAATGGTAAATGGAGCCTGATATTTGTATAAACCAGATCCACCAGCAACAACCATGTGTCTTCAAATGAAATCCGTTTAATTTAATGCAATGGACCTATGTTCAGGTTAATGTAATGCACAACAAAATATCTAAGAAACTATACCAGAGGATCGGCAGGTTCATTGTCCATTTTCTGAGCCACAATTTCACTTATTACGTTGACCACGTCAGTTGCTGTGTCTACTGCAGTTGCCTCAATCTTGTCCCGATCATCACTTAACGACTCTAAATTAGCATTGTAACCTGTCTCTGTTCTTCCTGACTGTACGCCCAACTCGCAGGGAATCAGCATGGAGGATATACCAATTGGTGTAGCTTTTTGTATGTTAAACCAACCATACCTTTAAAATAAGAGAAAGAGTTACAACACTAACTACCTAATTTCGACATAGAAAAGAAAACATGTCATAGAAAATGATTGCTATCATACTTCAACCGGAAAATTGCAGGGTTTCCAACAGCAGCATGCACAGCTGCGGTTGTAGTGTCGCTATCATTGATTGTCCACCTTTTGCAGTTAGATAGATTTTTCATTCTGTTGTATGGAAAAAGCATGGGCTCCCCTTTGGCTGGACTTGAACTTCCCCACTTCTTTTTAATGTGTCTTAGAACTGAAGAAATTTTCTTTCTACCACTTAGTGTGAGTTCTAAGTATGGATTATGCCCATCCTGAAAAAGAAAAATCAATTAAACATCCAGACTTAATGCGTGCAGACTGGGACAGATAAAGTATACAAATTTTTCCAAATGTTTCATATACCAATGTGCAACCTTTTCAAGTCCTTTTCGAATTACTTCATTTGCTGGAAAAAGCTGTAATGTGATTTTTGCAGAAGAATTGAGTGTTTGTCCTGGATGAAGATCAACCTTAAACGCGTCTCTCATTTTCATGAGAAATGAATCTTTACTAGGTTGTTCTTGACACAATCCCACAGGTTCCTTAAATGGAAAATGCTGATTCTCTTTGTTAGCCAGCAATTCCTCACCGCATCCTATAGATAAACGGGTTTAACTATATTAAGTAAAATGTATATGATAAGGAAAAACACATCATGGTATAAATTTCAAAAATACCGTTACTTCATCCAATAAAATAAACATTTCTTTAACAAACATATTGCAAGCAGACTAATTGAACCTACAAAAATTCAATCTAAACTAAGATACAAACTCAGCAAATCAACACAAACGGTGAATTGGCAAAAACTAGTCACCTTTTGCTTTGTGATTCAATTTATTTGTTTTCTTGGAAGAATTTTTCACTCCAACGGATCCTATCTTTAGAGCGGATTTTCCAGATGCCTTGACCGGCTTTCTGTCTTTTGATGTGGCTGTTTTCATGATAGCCTGACCTTCCTGAGCGTGATAATGATAAAACAATATCTGTTAGTATCCTTCTTAACAAACTGAGCAGAAAAAATAAGCACAAAAACAACAAATTAGATGAACCTTTGAGAAAGAAAAAAAAGAGGAATTTTAATTGGGTAGCAGAAAACTCATAAAATAAAAAACTTTCCTTTTAGCCCTAATTTACACAATTATCGAATATATCAAACTTCCCATAAAAGAATGCAAAGTTACAATAAAGGTAGCAGATCTAATAGATAATCCTATAATCGAACTTGAAATTGAATCACAATTGTAAAACACGCGAACAATCTAGCACAGGCATCGTAAAACAACGAGCACCAAACCCTAATTTGGCTATTTTTATGAGATTCAAGTTACGAGTAACATAAAAATCCAAATTGAACTCGCGTGAAAACCGAATTAAAGTACTATGTAACAGCTAGAACGGAAATTGTGACGAAGATTATTGATGAAATAGAGAAGAAGGTGAAAGGGATTGATACTTAGATGAATGCGATGGAAATTAATCAAAATCGCGTATACTTGTTAACAAGAGAATTATGAAGAATAAATAATGAAGAAATAAAGTAAAAAATAAAGGAAGCAAGTGAAATTGAAGAAGAGATTAGAAGGAACCTCGGTGATAATGAAATCGATCGAAAGCAGAGAGGATGGAAGAAGAAACAGTGTGCGCGCGCGGGAATGAAAATTATTGTTGAAATTTGAGGGAATGAGCAAACAAAATGAAGCGGCAACCGCTTCGTCCTCTTATGGGCCTTCGTATGTGTCTGGGCTTTACGCAGTCTAATCCCCAAAAATTACTGTTCACACCTTCTAAAAAAACACCTGTAAAAGATCTAAATGTCCCTCGGTTCGGCAGTTAACTGCTGATGAATTCGTATTCTCTTGAAACCTGTTGTTTTTAATCAACAATTTTAATCCCCCTATTTTTTTAGTTTATAGAATTAAATTCATTCCTTATCCCATGCGTTTATGCGTCACATTTTAATGTGATGTGACATTTACTAATGTAGACAACTGGTGTCACATCGTATAAATAAAAATAATATAATAAATAAATTATACTAATGTTTTCCATTACAAAAATAATACTCAAATTAATCCCTCTCATTATAAGATAGATGAACTAATTTGTCCTCAATTGAAAATGTCAGATACTAGTTTAATATAATTTTTAATCAGGGAATAATTTAGACAATAGAAAAACTATCAAAAACTAAATTAAATCTTCACTCTAAATTAAATCATCTCGTTAAAAATGTAAGATTTGTTTGTTCGAATAAAAAATGCCATGTAAAAGTAGAGAATAGAGATAGTGACAAAAAAATAAAATTCTATAAAAAAAATTATTTTTTTATATGACTTTTTTTTCCTATAATTAGACATTAACAAATGCACCAACGTCTAAAAAAAATGTACCAACGTTGGATCTGAAGAGCTACAAAACTTTTATAAAAAACAAAAAAGAGTATAAAAAACTAACTTTTTTATAATAGTAAATATAAATATGTTAATTCGTATCTATTAGGTATAAATAATTAACGCCGTTGTTCCTTGCTTAATTAGTTAATGCATGTAACTTTTAAGTTTCAATAAAAAGAGTTTCAAATCTATATTTTCCTTTTGAGGTATAACATATACCCAATGGAAAGAAAACCATAGTTCAAAAACGAGAGAAAGACCATAACAACCTAACCAAAAGATAATGAGATTTATTAGAATAGACTCTATTTTACGATGTTAATCAATTAAAATCAATATTTTTTGACACATCAACATAAGTGAATTAAAATGGAAAAATTCTAATCAAATATCTAATAAGTAATAACCATTTTTGTTCACACTTTCCTTTATTTTTGATATTGATCGATAACTATTGCCTCCCATGATTTTGTTATTTGCATATTGGACAACTTCATCCTCCCATAATTTTGTTCTTTGTAGAATGATAGTGTAAAACAAGTTTACACTATCAACCAATAAAAATCATTCAATTAAACACCTGTTAAAAAATGAAAAATCAAATAAATTTTTTATAATAAATGCATTGAACCCACGTTTCTAATTTTGGCATTCGATTTCCTAATTTACAATCTGCATCACAATAAATCGCAATTGCACTCTTCAGACGTTGAATCGCAAAATCATGATGTTTTTTTGGACCGGAAACCTCTTTTAGATAGTTCAAGGGAGTGAGCCATAATGCTATTAAACAATGAAGTACTTGAAGCTCTGTTTCTCCCTTCCTCTAACTCTTCAATTATCAATCCTTTTACTTTTTCTTTCTTGTCATTAAGGGTCCATCTCTGTGGAACATACTGTGATGGGAGAGAATAAACATTTTTCTGAAGGAATACACTTAAGACATGTCTACAAAGAATACCAATAAATCAAACTTGTGACAATTACAAGTAGCTTCGTTTGAAGTAACATGATTTTGCGATTCAATGTATGAACGGTGCAATTGCAAAACTTGATTTATTGGGAGAAGGTGGGAGAAGGATGCACTATGTGTGATGCAGATTGTAAACTAGGAAATCAAATGTCAAAATTAGAAATACTAGGTATTCAACCTGTTGCACGGTTTTGATTATAATACTTACTTACAATATTTTTATAAATAATAAAATAAAAATTGTCATAAGTATAATCACATATAATTTAATGATTGATAAAATTTCTAAGCAATGTGATTATGTTAATATTAATTTATATTAAAATATGAGTGTTTTTTTAATGAAAAGCATGAGTTTTGTTAAAAATTTAAAATAAGAGAATTTGTATTGATTCATACGGTAGATTTATGTAAATATTTTAAGAACAATTAATATAGATTGTGGTAGATCCTATAATAGTTTGTAAGTTTGAAGACACCCAATTATATTTTATCTAATAGTGCAATAGTATAAGAACATTTCTTTTTTGGGATCACAGCGGTGCAATAATAGGATGCTTTGTTTTTTACTTTAATATCTCTTACTCTTTTCCATCAAAGATATAAACGTTCATGCTTGTTGTCAATGTTGCTTTTAAGATGTTATGTCTTTTTTCATCTTTTGATTATGTTATTGAAATAAGCTTCGGTTAGCATATGGTTTAATCTTTGGTTGTTTTTTTTTCATCTTTTAATTATGTTCTTGTAAATTATGCATCTACTTCTCACTTTTAATCTCTTACTCCCTCCGTCCTTATATGTAAACACTCCTTGCCTCTAATAAAAGGGTGCTTAGATATAGGGATAGGGAGTATATCTTACTTAACATATTCATTGAAAATTCAATTTTGTGGCGATAAATTTTCTTTTGCGTTCCCTAATTATGTCCCTGAATAGTTGAAGATATTTTCTTAATGAATTATATTTAGAGATGATTGGTATGACTAAACATACTATTATCATATTTTGGTTAATTTTAAAAAATATTGTTAAAGTCATTTTTCTTAATGAATTATAATGACGTTTAGTTGTAACATACTATAAAGTTAATTTTAGAATTTGACCAGTGGCTTTACATGAGGTACTCAACAAAATTTCAGTTAAAATATCTAGGTTTAATTGTAGTTTTAGTCCTTTATTTGCGTTTAGTTTTAGCCCCTTAGTTTTAAAACCATTCAATTTGGACCCATTCAGATTATTGAATTTAAGTCCGCGATATAGAATTGTTAAATGATGTGACATGTGATCTAATAATGTCATGAAATTGCAAGAATATCCCCCAAAAAGTCAGAAAATTATCAACAATTATTGATGAATTATATTAGAAAATGTAGACCATACATTCAACGTATATAGTTTAACATAAACTTCAATTCATTACTTCAACCATTAACCGAATTTAACATAAAAACATGTTTGTTACAAGTTTACTAAATTTTATTCTCGGGTATAAAATGTTCCTGGGAATAGAAAAATTTTCCCAAGGAAAATGATGGGAATAAAGTTCCCATGGAGATGAGAATAAATTCATAAATAGTTACCTATTATAATCTCTATTTTTATGGTTCCTAGGAATATTATAAAGTTAACCAAACATATTTTTCCTAAATACCTTGGAATAAAATTTTCATCTTTATATTTCTTTCCTAGGAATAAATTTGATAAATTTGAAACAAACACACCTTATATGTGTGAATTCATAGACGTTGCTATATAAATTTGGTGGTTTTGTACCAACAAAAAAAAAAAAAGTTATTATTTTATGTTGGTATCCACTATTTCACTGTATTACCCAACGGTATTCAAGAAGTTCTAATGAATAAAATGAAATAATTAAATATTCGTAAAAAGAAATATCAACCTATTCATAATTAATAAGTTTAAATGTAAAACTGATTGAAAGTGATTTCTTTGGGGAAGGTAAGTTAAACATACTGAAAATAGACCAAATAGATAATATATTACCTTTATTATTAGTAGTAAGAATAGGTATCCTATTTGGGCCTTTGGCCCTCTTATGTAAAAAAAAAAAACAACAAGGGTTTTATTTTTCTCATGCCTTTCCTCGCGCGCCTTATTTTTATTTAATTTTACCCCTGATCTGGATTATGTTTTCCAAAATGGATTGTTAGAATTTTGCAGATTAATCCGGATAATAAAATCCGAAAAGGTCTTTTACCAAAATTTTAAGCTTTGAAATTCGTAAAATTAATGCAAATAAACATATAAACCAGAAATAAAAAGACAAAAAGATAAAAACAACTCATTTTATTAATATATGAACAATATGTTACAATAATGTTGAAGCTTTTTAAGTTTATTACATAAGAACCTAAATTTATTTCTAATCTCCTAAGAACCTAACTACTGGTATGTGATATGACATACCAGTAGTTTCCCTGTTGGAGGGCAACCAGGGGAGGAGGGGAGAGGAGGGCGGGAAGAAGAAAGCAATGCCCCTGAGGGGGGTGCTCAAACTTACGCCCATACAAGCCAAGCTAAGAACCATACTGATCCACATGACCCCCAGATGAACCGCACTTCTTTGCAGTGCGGTTCCATCCTCATTGACGTTCATACAAACCCTGGAAGTTTTCAACGAGGCCCTTATCTATGAAAGGCCAACGATGGAAAATCATGGTCGTAGAAGGAGGAAGAGAGGGTGGTGTGAGGAATGGTGGGGTTTGGAAGGTTATTTATAGGGAGGGGTGGGTCAAAAACGGCTGGGAGGTCATAAATGCATTCAAAGACAAAACATGTGGTGCAATCCACCGGCCATGATACTGATGCAGTCTGGAAAATAAAATCTGAAATGCATCTGTTTTTTTTGAAATATATTTTCCGGATTCATACGATACTCGTGAACGAGAGAAAAGTTGGCACTTCTTGTAGGGTTAAAGAAGTTTCGGAATGTATAATCAGGAAAGCTTCCGCATTGGATTCTTTTGAAAGAGAGCCATTAACGTAGGTTTGAACGGTTACAACCACTAGCACGTTTTCATTGACTGTAGTAATGACCTACGACTTGTTTTAGGCTATAAATAAGCTTTCATCTTCAACAAATACCTTCATTCTTCACTTCACCTCTTTTCTTCCATTTTCTTAAAAAAAAATTAGTTTTTAGGGGTGTCGGTGGTGTCATGGTCATTGTTGACCGTTCATATGAACCCTGCAATTGCATTGCAACTTGTGTGAGGTTCATATAACGGTCAACAGAGACCCTTTACATCAAAGAAAGACACAAAAAAGCACATAACATCAGGCCCGGAATTCGTTTTCCGGATAACACTAACAATCTGTTCCGGATTATATAATCCGACCAGGGGTATTTTTGGAAATTTTGCAGGGCGCGCGAGAAGGCAGCAAGGTGGGAAAAGTAATTCCCAAAAAACAAAGGTATAGGTAACAATATTAACTCTTTGTTGTTGTCGGGACTTGAACCCCGAACCTTGCATATATTATGCATTGTTTTACCAACTGAGCTAAGCTCATGATGACAGGTAGGACCAACTGAGCTAAGTTCACGAGGACATGTAACAATATTAATTAAATGCATTCAATAATTTCAAAAAATTACTCTAAATTTAATTTCCATTTAACAACATCAATTCTTTCCTTTTTGACCGCATCCTCATTTATTCAAAAGAGTACTTTATAAAAAGTTTTGGTAAAAAATAAAATAAATTGTTAAAAATATGTATAACCATATCTTCTATTCTTCTTTTTAAGGAGGAGAAATAAATTTCCATTTCCTGTCAAAAGAAAAACATTTCCATTTTAGATTTGCCATAGATCGGGACACACCATCCCCTGCATCATATTTTCATACTCGAATCATATAAGATCAATTTCATTTTCACACACAATTGAAAATAAAAAAAATAAAAAAATGCTTATTTCATTTCCACACACAATAAAAAATCATAATTTTTTTTTGAAGAATAAAAAAATAATAAAATCTTAAAATGCTTATATTTCCATTTAACAATAATAACAAAAAAGCGTATATGACACTGACAGCATTAAAAAAATATTTTTGAGGAAAGCTTTAAAGAATCATTAGGTTTCTAGTAAAAAAATATTAAAATTTTTGGTTCTCAAGTTTTCACATTATCTCCCTAAAAAAAAGGTTTTCGCATTATTGCAATTTTGGTCGTACCTGATTTTTAACCTTATAAATGGTGATTTTTGGACCAAAAAGTGGCAATTTATGGTCACAAGAATGCTATTTTTTTTAAAGGAGAACGATACCTTTTGTATTCTCTCTTGAGATTTTAAATTGGGGCAAAATATTATAAGTTTTTGGGTTGAAATGACTAAAATTATACTTCATCCGACTCAAAAAGACTGATTTAGTTAGTTGTTTAAATGTCAATGTACATTTTTAACCTTTAATATATTTAATTATTTATTAGTAAAGGTTACCAATATTTGATATTTAAAAAATATTCATCGAAATAATTCAGACAATATCTTATATACTAACATGGTTAAATTGAGTCACTCGTTATGGGACCAAGTGAGTAATAAAACGTAAACCCAAGGAACCAAGAATCGGGATTGAAAAATAGATGGACAACGACCTTGTTTTAGAAAGAAAAAAAATATTATCGAAGCTTTTGATAAATAATATTTAATTGTTATAATTTTTTAAATATTGAAAATAACTAATAAAAAACAGTTCATCGTCTCATAAGTTTTAACTCAACTGACAGAAAATGTCAAAATTGTTAGTACAGATGCATGATCGGGGTTCGAACTTCGACACCTCTATTTTGCGTGTGTGAGTTTATGTTGTCCTTATCACTCTGTCTATCTACCAAAAAACAAAAACAATTCATTTACTTATAGTCAATAACAATTCATTTATTTATTATTTAAGGGTCTTGTTATATGGTGCGAGAAATCATTTGCTGATTCGTTATCAAGATGTGACGTCTTTTTTTACGACAATTAATAATGAAAAAATCAAAATATATATAGTTGGGATTCCGCCGTGGTGGCTTAACAATTTTTCTTTTTCCCTAATCGACACTTTTCCTTTTCTATTCTCAGAAGAAAATTGTTGCACCGTACGAGACACACTTAAACGAAAAATAACTAAACACGAAAATATGAACAGTTGTTTGAGATTTTCAATTTTGCCCTCGTCCTATTTCTATATTACCACACTAGTACACTGCCAATGAATAAGTGGGTTTTGATGTTCGTTAAAGTGCAAGTTGCACTACGTAGCCATGTTTTTTATTAATCAACATAAATAAATAATATTAATATTTTGGTTAAAAACGGGATGCGCTGCCTCTTTCAAGCGTACACCCTTGCACTACATACGTTAGGATTAGTCTTTCATACATTTCAAATTTTAATTTCCCATAATTCTGCATTCCCTTGCCAAATTGCTACATTATATCTTGCACTAAAACACATATATAAAGAAACAATTTTATTTGCCCCTTAAACACAGTTACAACTCAATGAATGTGGGCATTAACTGAAAAGCAAAAATAAAGAAACAACATTTATTTTACGAAAATTAGTTTCTTGCCATGTGAATAAATTTAGGAATGATTTTGGGCATTAGTTCCTATAAATAGATAAGCTCTCGCACTCATTCTCGCATCACCAGCATCACTTCCTCTCCCTCTCTTTCAAGGTTGTTTTCTCTTGCATAGAAAAATGACCAGAGCTCTAGCATTTTTGCTACTCTTACTTCAAATAACCTCTTTCAGTGCATTTGCTGAAGACCCTTCTGATGCATTTGATGACATTTTTGATTTTGATGCTGGCGACTCTCTCAGTGCATTTTCTAAAGAGTTTGAAACTCTTCACAAACCATCACATGCTCATCCCCTTCACCACCAATCTCCCGCGCCTTCCCCTCACCACCACCTTCACTCACCATCACCTTCTCCCTCCAATCATCACCAATCACCTACTCCCTCACCTCACCACCAACATCACTCACCATCACCAGCTCCCTCTCGTCACCACCAATCTCCTACTCCTTCCCCCCACCATCACTACCATCACTTGCTCCCTCTCTTCCCCACCAATCTCCCGCTGCCTCCCCTCACCACCAATCTCCTGCTCCTTCTCCTCACCACCACCATCACTCGCCATCACCCTCTCCTTCCCCTTACCACCAGAATCACTCACCATCACCTTCTCCCTCTCCTCGCCACCAATCTCCTGCTCCGTCCCCTCACCACCAATCTTCCGCTCCCTCCCCTCGCCACCAATCTACTTTTGTACCTGCAAAACCCCCAACCCATCACCACCCTCTCGCTCACTCACCATCGCCATTGCGTCCCACTTCTGTCCCTAGAAGCGTCATGGTTGTTCGAGGTGTTGTTTATGTCAAATCTTGCAAGTATAGTGGTCTTGACACCCTCAAGGAAGCTACATTGCTTCCTGGTTTGTTTTTAGGTTTTATACTCAGACAACATTAATTCATGCATATGTAGTTTTATGTTTTTGTCTTTTGTATTTTACGTAGTGTTTATTTTTTGTAAAATTATATACATTATTTGTTTTTTGTTAAATAGTATATACATTATTCGTCGGTCCTTTTTCATTTGTATGTCAAACTTATGCATCTTTTGTTTTGAAATTGAAGGTGCCGTTGTGAAGCTCCAATGCAACAACACAAAGTACAAGTTGGATGAGACTGATAAAGACGGTCACTTTTCTCTCGTAGGCCCAAAGATCATTACCATTTATATCGCTAAGCAGTGCAACGTTGTTTTGGTCAGTGCACCACATGGCCTAAAACTCTCAAATCTCCACGATGGTGTCACTGGTGCTATTCTTAGGCCAAAGAGACGATTTGTATCTAAGGGTGTTCCCTTCATTCTCTTGGCCACTCAGCCACTTGCTTTTGAGCCTAGCTGCCCTCGTTAAGAAAATAATAATTTAAGAATTTCGAGTTTATATAGACCGTTGCATTTTAGTGTTTAGGTTTTGATTTTTGCTTTCATGTTAAAATAAAGTGTTAAGAACTCAAACTATTCATTTTGAAAAGAAAAAAAGAAAGAGAGCTTGATACATTAAGTGTGATCGATGGTTTCTTGTAATAATTGAGTATTAAAATAAAGTTGTTTATCATCTTTATTTAATTAGTTTACTGAAATGATATGTTTATCCTTTTTATCATGAAAATTGTCACATTTCTCGACATAGTAAGTTCTAAATTTCTGTACTTGTGAATACACACTATCTTGTATAGATATGGGCATCGTACCCAGTAAAAATTAAGGTACTTGTGCGTCATAACAAGTTAAAAAATACAAAAATTGTTTAATAAATATTCCATTATTATTCCTATTTAATTTAATGGGTAACTTCGGTGCCTTTGTTTGGTATCATATATAAGCATCGGTATCCACTCTGCTTGGTTAAAGTCCTTAAGTCCACATAACAATTCCTGCAATTCTACAATCTGATTTCAGATTCATGTATATAAGACAGAAATATTAGAAATAGCTCTAGCAGTGAACAGCTACCATACCACTTGTCTCTTCAAAAAATAATGTTTTACCACCACCGATTTTAAAAGTAATATTATTAGCAAAGTAGCTCGGGTCAAGCATAAGATTACTTTGGAAGTGACTCTGTGATCGTTAAAAACATAATATAAGCAAAGTTCAGTCTGTTAATTAAAAGAAACAATGCTAAAATAAAAAATAGGAAATATCGGTCAAATTGAACGGGGAGAGAATCGGTGCCTTTGGCTTCAGTGTCTTTGATGACTTTTGTTCTTATCTCTCTCTAAATCACTAATTCTCTCTCATCTAATTAATTTATTTTAATCATTCATCCAACCTTCTCTCTCATAAAAATGAACTAGAGGCACCGAAGCTAAAGACACCGAATCCTCTCCCAAATTAAACTGCCCTTGCAAATTACACACCCAGATATTCGGTCAAATTAAACTGCCCTTAGTTGCATGACATTATATACTGATGGGTTTTTATAAAATTATTTTGCAAGTGAATTACAATTGAACTCTAACGTTATTTTTAGAAAATCACTACATTTTATTTTATTTTTAAGAATCTCATATGAAAATTCCTCAAAAAAAGAATCTCATATGAAAACACAAAGATTTCTCAATTTGGCTCCCTATATGCTCAAAATTTGTCAAAATACACCGACAAAAACTTATGGTAAAATGCAGCATTTTAAAAGAGGATTGAGCAATCATCTAAAATAATTGCATTTTTTTATTAAAACTTGTAGGATGTCTCCTAAAGATTCAAATTAAAAATCAACACGACTGACCACACAAAAGCCCCATAGTCAAAGTCCAACCACAGTTAATTGCGTTCTAGCTTAAAAAAATTCATTTTTGATCTCTATATTTAAAAACTATGAAATTTTGGTCCCTTATTTAAAAAAATAGCATTTTTTTGGTTTCTATATTTAATGATTTTTGAAATTTTGGTCTCTCATGTCATTTTAGGATCATTTTTTGATGACATATGCTATTCGTTTATGACATAACAACGATTATTTTGCTGACGTGGATATTTAATGTGGCCTCACATATATGAAATGAGTGACCAAAATTTGGAAGAAAGTTAAATAGAGGACAAAATGCTTAAAATGTAAAGACTACAATTGCATTTTCTTTGTAAATAGGAGAACCAAAGTGCATTTGAGTCTATAAGTGTTATGAACACTATCACATTTGAATCCCACACTATATATGAGACTCATTTTCAAAGTGTAGGATCCATAATGATTTAAATTGAAGTTAATTCATTACAATATTTTTTTTTTTGGAGGTAAATTGAAGTTATATACATATAAACATCGATATTAGATATTAGCAGTTTAAGACCTAAGCCTTGCGAAATCTGAAGCAAATATCACCCACTAGTAAGACTTTATGCTTATGTAATGGCCAGCATTTTTTTTCAATAACTTCTAAACAAAGTATACTCATGTTCGAAGCTTCAAACTGGAAAACAATGGCACACAAACACATTGAAGTCTGTCCACAATAATCTTACAATTTTTCACCAAACATTTATGAACATAGATTTCACAAATGACCTTCTCTTTACTGTTACCCATTCTAACTATGATCAAATCAGTATGGAAAATCATGACCAGGACTGTCTGCATGCATGTCCATACAATCACTGGAGTTGGACGAATTTGTATCTCTGTTCTGGCCACTAGGATACATTTCATTGTTACGGGTATTCCCCGATGACATGACATTACTCGAAGGATTGCTACCCTGTGCTAAATGATATGGCTGAAGGCTGCGACGAATGGGGCTAGAGAGTGCATTTGAGAATACTGAGTTCTTTACTTGATCGGTTTGCCCAGTTCGTATCCCCTGTCCTGCAACAGTACTTCCAAATGCATTGGACGGTATGGATGCGGCGAAGTTAGTTTGAATTGCTGTTTGGGAGTTCTGTTGGATTGACTGCCTTGGAGAAACTGGTGATTCCTCTGCTCCATATTCAAGCTCATTCTACATGCAAATACGTAGCCAAAGGTTATATCTACATCCGGATATCAGGAGACATTCGAAGACAGATTTATTCTGAATTGATATTGTGCAATAATGTTAACTGTAGGACATAATATGTAGGAAACTACGGCCCAAGTGAAGCGAGAAAAGGTGTATCTTTTCAAAGATTTGACTATAGTTCAACCATCAAGATCGGACTGATACATAGCATTAGAGCAAAATCTTATGGTGCGATAAAAATCCCACCCAGGCAAAATTCAATAAAAGGCCGGACTTATTGTGAATCTATTATACTGGGACTAACATTGTGGTTGCAATCAACCTCTTTAGAGTTAAATGGATAAACTTTTCGGCAAACACATACTGATAATAAACAAGGTTTAAATTATCTTGCAATAACCATGAGTATTTTAACTAACAACTTTATTTATAAGTTGAAAATTGAAATCAACTTCTGCATGTCAATATTTCAGAAGCTCTTTCATTTAACTTCTCTATACACGCCTATAAAATTCATAATGAAAATTGAAATCAACTTCTGCATGTCAAAATTTCAGAAGCTCGTTCGTTTAACTTCTCTATACACACACCTATAAAACTCATAAGGACTTCCTTATGATTTATAAGTTAAGGCCCAACTCTAATTAGCTTCTAAAGCTCAAACACATGGGAGCTTCTCGATTAAAATAAGTTTATATATCTTCACTTGCAGAAAAATCTTCACAAGCTACCAAGCTTGTATAATTTTATGAGGAAGTTAAATAAGAGAGCTTATGAAAAAGCTGATATGCAGATGCCAGTTTCAACTTACGTTAGAACTTTTGTTTACATGCTTATAACTATTGCAAGATTATTCTTTTAATATACTTTTCTCACAAGTTTTCATTGAGAAACTATTTTCAGTTCAAAAGCTCCTATTAGTTAGAAGCTAGACCAAACTGGACTTAAGCTGCACTTTAGCAACTCCAAACCCCCTCCCTTTCACATAGGACCTAACTCTTCTGCGATAAATGATACGAACAGGAAAATGGCAAGTTTTCTAGTACAATCATCCAGGACTAATCTAACACCAAAAGTTTAACCAACACGGTGTAGCACAAGTGATAGATATTTCGGTTTATTAACCTTTTACTTGGGAGTTTGATCCCTTGCCAGTTGTGTATAGGAAAACATCCTTGGATGGATCTCATCAATCCCGAGGGATTAATCTCCCCAGCCGTGCGAGGGGATGATACCTTGGCTTACCAAAAACCAAAAGCTTAAAGATAATGTCCACTAAATAACAGTTTCACACTTAAAGCAATCAGCAAAGTGACCTTTAAGCTATGGACAGTGATAGACCTGGGGCCTGTTTGGACTCTTGACTCATTTCAGTTTATCTACTGGTATAAGCATTTGTGACATTGTTCGGGAGAACTTATGAAAACAACTTACGACATGCTCACAAGCTATTTTCGGCTTATTTCCATGAGTTTTTCAGGATAGTTTATGAAAACAGCTTATAGATTATACAAAAACAAATTGACTTCATTTTATCTTGTGTTATAAAATATCTTATTCATAAGTGCTTATACGATAAGCGCTTGTGCTATAAGCTGTAAAATAAGTGTATGTTCGGTTCCACTTCTAGAAGAGGCAAAATAGATTCAATAGGTGTAGAGCTGAATTTGACTGTTTGGTTTCTCTAGAGTATAATTGATTTTGCCTCCAAAATTGTTTCTACTTGAAGCTAGAAATTGTAGCTTCTGATTCTAAATTTGATTTTCACACTCAAGTGTATTGTTCAACACATCTTTACATGAAGATTTCAAATATAAATCAATTTACCTTCAACTCAATTTTAGCCAAAATCAATTAACTCAAAATCAATTTTTTTCTTTGCCGCAAAACCAAACATACACTACGTTGTTTATTGAATCAAACAGGGCTCTAATACAACACACATATTGAGTTGGAAAAGGGTAGTTTGTAAAAAGTAGTTTTTCCATTGAATGAGTAATGGTTCAGCACAAAAACCCAAAAAGAACCCAACAATGCATAGAGAATAAAACAAAACCTGCAAGTGAGAAACTATATCAATAGTAGTGAGCCTCATTCCTTCTTGTTGTTGTCTAAGAATCCACTGATACATTTTCTCCTACAATGAATTTAAAAACAAAAAAGCATTTTATAATTCAATCAAATAAATAAACAAAATTTCAACCATTGAGTAACATCAAACATTATAAACAAAATTAGGGACTGGAATGTGGTGAAATTACTTCAAGAATTAAGATTTAATTAGTAAAGTCATAAATTAATGGGAAATTGAATAACCCTAAAATGCAAGAATGAAATCTGGTACTGTTTAGCTTGAAAACCATGATAATTAATTAAATAATTAAAAGAAAACAATGGAGATTGCGTGTATAATAAATTATTAATTGAATAATAATTTGAAAAGGGGAAAAAGAAGAAGAAGAAGAAGAAGAAGAAGAGGGAAGGAAGCATACAAGAGCGTGGCGTTCACCGGCTTGAAAGGAGAGTTTTTGTTGATTCATGGCGTGGGTATAAAGATGAGAGAGGGAATTAGCGGTGGTGCAGAAGGTGGAGTACATGGTGCGATCCACTTCATCGAGACGAGACTCCACCGATTTTCTCTTTTTCGCCATGTCTCCACCACCGATCAAGGAAGGAAGATTGGTTGATGTATAATTAATTAATATAATTGAAAGATGGTGGTTCGGTGCGGTGCTTGCCGGGCAGAGAAGCAAGAGAAGACTGGAACAATGGGGGATATCTCCTCTATATATACACTACCCAATAATTATAAGCCTACAAAATAATCATGTTTGTTCATAAAATATAAACAACACCTAAGTAACTTTGTTTTACGAGTTAACCCGGCTTCAGGGATTAATCTTTTAAGTAAAAGATATATTGAGACGGACATATATAATGAAGATTTTTTGTTGATAGAGATTGAGGTTTAAACTCCGAACCTTATATATATTATGTATTATTTTTATTAACTGAGTTAAACTCACAAAATATATATAATGAAGTTTAATTATGATGCAACCTCGATGCAATATTTTTAAAATAAATACCACATAATTGATTTTTATAGCAAGTCATTATAAATTTCTTTTCTAATTGACAAGAGATTTGAATCTTTAAACAAGTGGTGGTGAGAAATTAGTAAAGACTTTATACTATAACATGGTAAAAATTAACTATTCTATGTCGTGCCTTTTTACTCTTTGTAATCATTTTATTCTCAAAATTAAATTAAATGGTTTAGAAAAAAAACACGGTATACATATTTATTAAAAGAACATTTATTTTTAATTATATTAAGAAAATTAAATAACATAAAAAAATACTTTCTTATTTTGCAAACAACTTACTTAGCGACCGTCTCGTGTATGTAAGGAAAATTCATCCGAAAAGAGATAGCTCACTTGTATGTTCAACAAATTTTCAACAAAGATTAATCATTATTAAAAGATCATAGAAGCTTCATATCAATAACACAACAACAAAATAAAAAAAATTCAAACCAAAGCATATTAAATACAAATGTAATAAATCAAACAATTGGACTAAAGTAGTTTATGACTTATACCAACGACAAATTATTCAGAATAATTTGAGTTTAATTCATGTGTGGATCAATTCTTGATAATAATTGACTTACCTCAAAATCAAACTCCGAAATATTAAAAACTTTTCTTTAAGAACCTGAAGATTAAAAAATAATACAAATGTAATATTAAGATGGCTCGTAAAACAAAGCTTGCATTTCTTAAAAAAAAAAAAAACTTGCAATGTGGACATAATATGGTCATTTTTATAACATCACGACGTGGTCACTTATCTTATATATAATAAAGTAAATTTTCAAAAGTAATATTTGATGATATTGAAATCTATTTTAATTTTGAACTAGATATTTTTCGAAAATCCATGTGAAATTAATAAAACTTTGATTTTTGAATTTATTTAATAAATTTTAAATATATGATAATGTTTTTATATTATTATATATATTCTCATTATCGATCAATAAAACTATAAAAGAGATCATTGATCTCGTAAATATAACTTGCCATTAACATGGATGTTGTGAGTTTGTTCACAGATTCATCCCTTTTGTTTTTAGCGAATTTGGATTTATATTGTATCGATGTACTATATCAATTTGAATGAATAAATATCGTTTAATTTTGTTAAAAAAAACTACACTGCATAATATATAGAGAAAGGATTGCAGTTTGAATCTCGAAAACCTCAATTATTCACTTTTTTGTAAATTTCTATATACTAGACTCTTTAAAAAAAAATCTTTTCGATGTGGTGACTTAATTTTTGCAATAAAAAGTGTTGATGATGGTTGATTCCTGCATAACACCCACTTGCAGAGAGGCAAAGAATTTATGTCCTATTTGAGGGCTTAGAGGAGAAAGAATCGAAGGACTTTGGGCGAATAGGGTAAAAGGGGTATAATTTTTTTATTTTTTTTAGGGAAAGGGGTATAATATTTAACTCGATAACATAGAAATTCAATTCATGTAAGGTATAGAAATACATAGGTTGCAGATTATGTTGAACTAAGACTATGTACATCTCCTAAAAAAAAGATTGGTACCTGTTAATTTTTTTTTTTGCCATGTAATTAGAATTTGTCCATTGGCCTTAAATGTCTGGAATCACCATATCGTCATCGAGGTAAGATATCGTGGCAACTTCTTTTTAGTCTCATGATCAATAAGATTACTTTCAACTTGCAGAACAGAACACAGTTTGGTCATTGCAATTTGCAAGGATTTGGTATACTTTATTGGCTACTACTTGCTGCTTATCGTGGAACTGGAGAAATCAAGAGAAATTCTTGGTTGGTCACGGGACCAACACAAAGCCATTTGGTCACAGCCAACCAACATTTAACAGCTCATTCACATCTAAAGAGGGAAGAGAGAGAAGATGGGAACCGTGAAACAAGAAGGAAAAAAAAACGACAGACACAACGACGGATAAGGTAGCGGCGGCAAAGACGTCGATGTTGACGACCTCGATAATTGTGGTCATCGACGACGACGTCATCAGCAACGATGGTGACAGTGACGAATGTTCCATGTTGTGATTAATTTAGTTAATTGATTTTTGGAATTGGCATAATCTCAAATGAAAGGTTAAAACTCTACTCTGTCATCAAAAAGAACAAAGCAGATAAAGCATGAAGTATGACAATTCTCATCTCTGTCCCACTGTTAATTGCTTGAATCATTAGTTAGCACAAGAGAAAACAATTAAAATGCTTTAATGGTTGTGTTTTAATGTCTGAAGATTAACTGAGTTTAGATTAGCATATTTTGATATCAAGAGAAGTTTTCAAACACAATATGTTGGTTGTGTCCGGCGTCGGCTCCGCTTTCACCTCGTCAACATCACTATCACCGTCGCCGCCTTCTCTGTCGTCCATCACCGTTGCCGCCGCCTTCTCCGTCATCGTGTCCGGTGTAGTCATTTCAATGCTGCTTCTTCCTCGGTGGCATGGGATTGGGATGTTATCTCTCTCTTTACTGTTTTTTATTTTTTTTATTTTTCTTGTTTCAAGGTTCCCATCTTCTCTCTCTTCCCTCTTTAGATGTGAATGAGCTGTCACATGTTGGTTGGATGTGACCAAATGGCTCTGTGTTGGTCCTGTGACCAACCAAGAATTTCTCAGAAATCAAAAGATCAACGACTCCAACTTTGTGAGAGTCCTTTAAAGCCTTGGTACAAAGTTCGCGGAGTGGGAAATAGGTTTGGTAGGGACCGCAGGGTGCAATGGTCTGTTGCGAGATGAAAGTGGTTGCTAGATTTGTAGGTTTTCGAAGTAGTTTTGTATCATGCTCAAGTGTATTTTTCACCGTCCCATAATAATTGAGTCATTTGCACAAAAAAAAGTCCCAAAATAACTAAGCTATTTGCAAAAAAAAATAAAATTCCCAAAATAACTGAGTCATTTCACTTTTCAATACAATATTAATTACTTTTATCCATTTATAACTTTAATTAATACTACTTTCATAATTTCCAATTCAATATATTTCACTTTACATTTATGATAGTGGATAATGCATCAATACTTAACAAATGCACTTAAAACTATTTTTCTCTCCCTTCATTTATACATTTTTCTCAATACGTGTGAAATGAGCTTTTGACTCAGTTAATCTGGAACGGAGGGAGTATCACAAATCATCTAATCCAATAGTAGAAACTATTGGGTGCAATAATTCTCAAGGAACTAAGATCTGGAGTTTAATTCATGTCATCGTATTGCTTGCAATACTCATATTGATTGAGTCATTTTAAGACAGACTCTACCCTTGTTACAATTGTCGTCCTTAATCTCCCTGGCCCAATCTCCTATCTCAAACGTTTTTTGGAAGTAGTTTTTAATCTCCCTAACCTCTAAAATTGGATCCTTACCATTCAACGTTGCTTAAGAAAGACAAACTAAAAAAAGGATTTAATGGTCACTTCCTTGTAGTTTTTATTGATCCTGTTGTAGTTTTTTTCCTACTCTTTTGATGTTGGATTGTAAGAGTGTTTTCACCCCTAGTTAATTTATCCCTCTTATTAAATTAAAAAAGAAAAATGCCAATAAGTGTTTTTTTTTGTCTAGCAGCCTGTGGCTGGATCTCACACAATTAAACGTGGAGAAATGGAGTGTTCGGGGTTCGAACTCCGGTCCTTACATAAATTATGCAATGTTCCTACCAACTGAGTTAAGCTCACGGGGACATGCCAATAAGTGTTTAATGACACCCCAGTTAAACAATCAACATTAGTGATATTTATTGAAATATATGTATTTAACTCTTTAAAAATATAAAATATGGTTTTTTCAAAGTAAAATTCATTTTTTTAAGTTCCTTAACACGTGTTTTTGGGTGAAAGCGGTGTAAATAGGACGTCGAGGGGTGCAGCTAAGAAAATAATTAAAACACGTCACAACTATAAATAAAGGTTGGAGGTTTTTTGTTTCAAAAACAAGTAAAGCGATAAAAAAAAGCTGTGTATTAGACGAGGTAGAGTTGAAAGAGATCGGGAATTAGAATTAGGGTTTTAACGAAGAAGCGAAAAGAAGATGAGTCGTAGTTTGGGAATTCCGGTGAAGCTCCTCCACGAGGCCTCCGGCCACGTTGTCACGGTGGAGCTCAAGAGCGGCGAACTCTATAGAGGCAACATGATTGAGTGTGAGGATAACTGGAACTGCCAACTCGAAAGCATCACTTACACTGCTAAGGTAAGTGCTTATTTCATTTAATCACTTCTCGTTCATTCATTCATACATTTTTCGCAATATTTTCGTAGAATTGACTTGTGGCTGGCTTTATCGCTTTGATATTCGAAAATTTGCAGATGCAGGGCGGGATTAGGGTTTATGTTGTCTTTTAGGGATCTTTGAATACTTATGGTTTTGAACACTGGATCTTTCCAGAATTAACTAATTAGGTTTGATATCATATCATTTGAGAAAAAAGTAGGGATTTTTGGGTGGTTTGGGGATGGATGCATTGAGGGTTGAGCATATAGCTTATAAGTTAATATGACCAAAAAAAGACCCTGTTTTGTTATTTTTTCCTTTCTTTCTCACGAGCTTATAGATTATTTTTACTGGCTTATTGCTTAGTTTGATAAGCTAGTTCAGTCAGCATATAGCTTAAAGCTTTTGATAAGCTAGTTCAGTTAGCATATAGCTTACAGCTTATTGCTTATCATCTTTTCTCTCAAATTTACCTCTTTCATGTTGGAAAAAGTTAACTATTAGTTAAACACATTTTATTATGTCAATTCCTATTTATAAGGTAGTTCAACTGCTAATTCTACCAAACACTACAAATTCAATCCACCAGCTTATCTGGTATAAGCTAGCTTATAAGCTATTTGCTATTTTATGCCAAACAGAGCCTTAATCCATTAAGAGAGATTTGGGTTGTATGGTCTATTTTTAAGATATGATTGATAAATTAATTGTAAGACATTGTTTTGTCTTTCCGGTGTAGCCGGTCTATCTCGGTGGGGAAACAATCTTCGGTTGTTGTGGTTGTATGTATGCTCAAATGTGATCATTGAATTTGCAGTCCATCTTTCTCTCCTATGAAACTTGTTAATTTCTTTATGCTGTGTTAGTATCTTCACTTCAAGTGTATTTTGTTAAAATTCATAGTGTATCTACAATAGTTGCTAATAATGGCTAAATCTTCTGAAGGATGGAAAAACATCACAACTTGAGCATGTATTTATTCGAGGTAGCAAAGTCAGGTATGAATCATCATATATTGCTCAGTTACTATATAACTTAATATTTCAAGCAAGGTTTTATTGTATATCGCATTTTCTGTAAGGACAGTTCTCTGAAGTGATACTAATGTGACAGGTTTATGGTCATACCGGACATGCTGAAGAACGCTCCCATGTTTAAGCGTTTGGATGCAAGAATCAAGGTACCTTCTTATTAAAAAGTGATTAATTACTCTATATTTGGTCTATTGTGATTCTGTATTTATTTTTGTCTGAATATCTTGAAGGGCAAGGGTGCATCGCTTGGTGTTGGTAGAGGCAGAGCAGTTGCAATGCGAGCAAAGGTATTTACCTTTTTTTATTCCTAGTTTATTTATATTCATCTTGCCTTGGGAAAATGTTTGTTCAATGACTTTGCTAGTTGAAGGACCTACCGTTGTTACAAATGTGGTGTAATTTCAAATGTTTCGTGTGTAGGCTCAAGCTGCTGGTCGTGGAGCTCCACCTGGGAGGGGTGTACCACCAGTGAGGAGGTGATCACCATTTGTATAATCTCTATTTTCTGTCTGTTGGACGTGATGTTTAGTTTTGTTGTAGACGTTTGTGATAGAAAGAAATTTGAATTGGAACTATCAAGAATTCACAGACTACTCACCGGCTCTCTTTTGCCTGTATTGTGTGCTTGGCTGGTAGAATTTTGTCTTAGAACTTTTCAAAATTAGTATATGTCGGTGCAAGTTATTGTGAATTCATGAGGGCAGTTTGACAGCCCGCAAAACTGGTCTAAGGCTGATTATTTTAAACTAATTTTATAAGCTCTGGTTATTTTGTAATTAGAAGGAAAGTCACCAAAAGATTTTAGAGTAATGCAGCTTTTTTGGCCAGCATGCATTGTTCATTGCATGCTTTATTTAAGAAGTAAAAAATATCACATCGGAGCTGTCAAAAACTCCGCCAAAACTTTTTGCTTAAATTAAAAAGGAGAATTTGGTTTTTGTTTTTGATTGGATTTTCTACAAGTAACCAAATACGAAGCTATGATGAGCCCTGTTTATGGGTGTCTTATCGCAGACTACCAAATTTACCCCATTTATGGTTATTACACGAAGTAAAGGTCTAAGACTATCCACAATGGTGGGTGCTTCATCTATTTAGCATCACAAAAAGATGCTATGGACCCCATTGTGGAGTATAACATGAGTGTCCATGGAGGAAGGTGGCTATGGAAGCACCCTCTCTCTCCATTTGTGGGTCTCATTTAATAAGTTTTAGTAAAATGAATAAACTTTGTTGAAATGTAATGTTACAGCGTTATTTGGGGGATCTATTTAATAATTTCTTTTGAAGTGTTGGGTTAAAGAAAATTGGTGCTTATTAAGTATTACGGTAAAATTGATGATGTGGACATAGGGGATCCATTTAAGCATCCAACGGGGAGCTCTGCCGTGGATAATCTATACATTTTTCATTAACTTCTCAAGGATTTACCTATATGATATTTGATGTTTTAAAAATAAATAAGAAAACCTTGATGTTTACATGATCAATACATTACAACTCTTCCGTCTATGAATATTTCTTTTCAATGATCAGAAAATTCATTTCAATTCAAGGACAAAGGGAAAAATACACAGAACAGCTTTTGCTAATAGTCTCATGTTGATATCAATGGTTTTGGTTTGATTCAGATATCGTAAAAAGATATTACATAAATCAAATCAAATTTATTATGTTTTAATTTTTTCTGTCGATAATTGAATCATTCTGTTGGGTCACGGTTGGCTTCAAAGTTCAACAAACGTTAAAATAAGACTTCACAAATTGTCTACAAGTAGGTTTATTTACGAGGTTCTACTTTAATACGAATATAAACTGAGTCCTAGCTCAATTATTAAAAATGTCAAAATTGTTAGACCGGACGTCATAATCAGGGTTCAAACCCCGATACCTCCACTTTGTATGTGTGAGTTTATGATGGCTTTGTCATATCGTCTACCTAAAAAAAATAAACTGAGAAAATAGTAAGACATATATGAAGTTAAAAATCTAATTATAGTCAACAGAAGGCATTTTTCATTAACTTATCAATGGTTTACCTATGTGATATTTATTTTTTTCATAACGTTTTTTTTCATTCTCATTAGCAAGATGAAGTTTTTCATTACAACTCATTTCCCGTATTCTCCGAAATTTCGTTTCAATGATCAGAAAATTCACTTTGAGTCAAGGGGACAAAAGGGAAAAAAGGACAGAACACTTCCTCTTGTTTTTTTCTTTGTTTTTGAAAGAAACAATTCCTCTTGTTAATAAGCACCTCATGACATGGACAGGAATAAAATGTCACGCGAAATGAAATGGTATATGAATCTTGGCCTTTATAGTTTTTAAGTGTTTTAATTTAAGGTACCACTCAATCATACCAAAAACAAGGAAATCCAATTTTAATTGATTGAAAATTATCATTAAATTTCTCTTTGACTGAGAACGACTAAAAAATCATTATTTTTTTTGGGTACAATGCACACTAATACATTTTATTTTATTTTATGTTGGTCTTATAACTATTTGTGAGTTAGAGAGAGAAAAGAACAAAAGAGAGAGACTAAAGAGAAGAACGGTGAAGGAAGAAGGAGTCCATTGAATTCAGGTTTGATTATCTTTCATATCACTTGTTTTTGTTGGTTTTTTGTTTCATCTAGGGTTTGGAGTTTTTGTTATGTAGTCCCTATCTGTAATAGTTTTTTTTTAGACATGACAACAAAATCCGCCCCGTCCAGACCCAGCCTCCCCGCTTAGAATTTAACGGAGAAAAACCGATTTAACTGGGTGTGGGTGCGGGGGAAATCTTAGTTTTTAGTATGGGGGCGAGGGATACTTATACCTGCCCCACCCTGCACCCGCTTTTTGAAATCTATCTTATTAAATTTTATAATCTTATTTTTATTTTCTGTCAAATAAGCACCAACCTATTTTAATATATTATTACTCTTTAGAAACATGTTTATTAAAATTATTTTGCTCTTTTAATTTTTTTTATTTGATCTTTAATTATTAATATAATTACTGTTGTTATGGAAAAAAAAGTTTTTTTTAAAATATTTTATAAAAAATAGAGTTTTCACGGGTGGGGGCGAGGTCGGGGCCGGAAACCCGTACCCATTTAGGGCGGGGTTGAGTGTTCAATTTTTACCCCGATATGGTTTGGAGACGGAGGCGGGGGCGGTAATGCTTAAACCCGTCCCCTCCCCCGTCCCCCGTTGTCATGTCTAGTTTTTTTTAGACCACAGTGAGTCACAAATGACATGTGTGCACAATGTACACTAAGGACGAGTTTGATTAACAAAATTACATTTAAGAGACCATAACGAAACTAAAAATAGTTATGAGATCAAAATGAAACCACATGATAAGTTAATAAAAAAAATATAATTTAGCCTTATTAATAATATTAAAATTATATAAATATATAAATGCACGTTTCCCCCTCATTTTTATGTTAAATCAAATTTTTACCCATTTTTTCTTGACCTAAAGAATGTATAGAATCCATTTTTATATATATATAAATTTTATAAAAATTAATTGTCTTTCATTTTACTTGTTTTAAATTAATTTGCTAACACAAATTAGTGTAACATCTGAAGAGTACAGTCCCCCCATTTATTCTGATCAGCCATCATTTTTGTACCTATAATAATTAGCAATAGTTAAATTTAAGGTAAAATTTAATCATCACAAGGATTGACATGATACTAGTATAATTTAGGCACCACATAAATAATGAGAAAGAGTTTCATCTTTCAATCAGTAGTGCTCAAAATAGACAATTCTTCTTCATGACATTCCGTTTATTATGTAACAAGTAACAACTCCTTTTGTTCGTTTTTGTTTTGCTTTACCCCTGAAAATCAAACTCACTCATTTGTCCCCACTTCATTTTATTATCATCAATTCATCACACTCAACCTAAACGTTACAAAAAGCACTCAAAATTCAGTTGTAACTTATCAAGGTTAGAAACCAAAGTAAACAAATTTTGAGCTGTGTTCTTTGCTTTTCTCTCTTTCTCTCTTTTTCTATCTACAACAAGCAACCTCTATTAGTTTCTTCATTACATTACCAAATTTTCTCTCATCAGGTACTTAAAGATTAAGAGGTTGTTTATTCGGTGTAAGAAATAACATATATGCAAATATAGAATGAAATGAAAATAAGTGTTCTTGTGTTCTATGGTGTCTTCTTGAATAAGTTGTTGTGTTCAGAATTATTGATGTTCCTTGATTCTGTTCTTAAGAATTGAAATTGCTATAAAGTGATAGGATTAATGAATCTGAAGAGGATTGTGCAATCTCACTTTCATTTCATGGTTACTGTTTTATTTTTCTCTATGTTTATTAGATGTAAACTTAGTATTGCCGCGTGCAATTGCGGATACTAATCCGTCAAGTTGAGTAGGATCACATGAGCTTCAAAGTTTTCCTAAAGAGTTTTAATGTTGTTCTATTCCCAGAGATCACTAATTTTAATGATTTTTTAAGTTGTATGTTGAACTATTTCATTGGAATTTGTTGTGCTTCTGACGACGTTTTTTTCTTCCGCTATGCAGATAAGAAAGTTAGGTTTCGATATGGATTCTACAACCAAGGGGGATAGGAAGATTGCACTTGATCTTGCATCATGGATGTTCAATGTAGTCACATCTGTAGGAATAATCCTTGTGAACAAAGCCCTGATGGCTACATATGGTTTCACTTTTGGTATAGTCATAATTCATTACCTTTTTCAATTTTCCCCCCTCCCTGATAGGTATTAAATAAACTATTTAAAACAACTTATTTGCATGATTTTAGTGTATCTCTGGTTTAACTTTTGGAGAAGTCAAAATTGATTTCAGAGAAGGAGAACTGATTTTGACATGTTTGGAGTTCTCAAGTAAAATTGATTTTGCCTTCCAAACTCATTTTAAAAGAAGCTAAAATTTGAAGTTTTCGCCTCTACAATTCATTTTTAATCTTGAATTTATTGTTCAACCGATTTTTTCATAAATGTATACAAATGTAAACCACTTTACATTCATCTCACTTTAAACCATTATCTCCTTTACAAAATCAATTCATTCATAATATTTTTTTGTCACCGCCTAACAAAACACACTTATTCTTGTGAGTGATAAGCATCATTGTCTATAATCTATATGTATCTCGCTATCACAAAGTTAATTACTGATAATAGCACTGAATGATTTATTAAAAATCATTTCTCTTCTATAACTAGTTGACCAAAGAGTATGTGACTTATGATTTCTTCTGATGTGGTAATTGAGTTCTGATATGCAACTTATGATTTCTTCTTATGTAGTAATTGAGTTCTGACACTGCATATTTATATACTCATATACTATTATTTATGCAGCTACAACCTTAACTGGTCTGCATTTTGCCACAACAACCTTGTTGACATCATTTCTTAAGTGGAATGGATATATCCAAGACACTCATCTTCCCTTGCCTGATCTTATCAAATTTGTCTTGTTTGCAAATTTCTCTATTGTGGGAATGAACGTGAGTTTAATGTGGAACTCTGTCGGTTTCTATCAGGTAAAGCATCATCATAATTTAAATTTATAACTTCATGTGATAAAGACAAATATTTACTTGTTTCTTAACTTTGAGATGAAAATTTCAGATTGCTAAGCTGAGTATGATTCCAGTATCTTGTTTCTTGGAAATTGTCCTGGACAATGTGAAATATTCAAGGGACACAAAGCTTAGCATTTCTTTGGTTCTCCTCGGAGTTGCTGTATGTACAGTCACCGATGTGAGTGTCAATGCTAAGGGTTTCATAGCTGCTGCAGTGGCAGTTTGGAGCACCGCACTGCAGCAATATGTAAGTAATATGCTAACTTATATATCGATTCTTAATTTGAGTTGAAAGATTGCAATAGATCAAAATTGAATTTCTTATCATAAGGCGGTTCTAGAGTTGGTAAATGTGTACAGTCAGATGCAGGATGCTTGTTGTCATGTATGTAAGAATTAGTTCACCATGTTACAAATCTAAAGTTGACAAAAACAGCCAACTTATGTAATTTCAATCGCTGGTGAGAAAATCAGCGGCTGACGGCTACCTACACACATATAATAAATCATTGACATATGGAAGTATTTTTCTTTAAATTTCTCATTAATTGTTGATATTGCTTACTTTACCATATAAATTGAACTGCTAATTCACTTTAGAGGAGCTATATCTTTAATCATAGTATTAGTGGTTAATTTGTTGGGAGGATTTGGATTTGTCAGTAGCAGGGATCGAGCCCTCAACCTATTTTATAATACTCCTTCGTTAGAGCCTGGATCGAGCCATGTAACATATGTTAGCTTGTTCTAGTTCTTACTAGACTGTTTTACTAAAATGCCATCAACAATTTTTTGGCCTGATATTTTACTTTTATTTTGTGCAGTATGTGCATTTTCTTCAGAAGAAGTATTCACTTGGATCTTTCAACTTGTTGGGCCATATAGCACCAATTCAGGCAACAAGTTTACTGTTTGTTGGCCCCTTTCTTGACTATTGGTTAACAAGCAAACGAGTTGATGCCTACAACTATGGTTTAACATCCAGTGTATGTTTCACTCTCTCTTTGTTTCTTATATGGCAAATACATCTCTGAAATATGCAAAACGGTTTATCAATGTTTTTCTCCTTTTGTCTGCAGTTGTTCATTGCTCTGTCGTGCACTATTGCGGTTGGAACAAACCTTAGTCAATTCATATGCATTGGAAGGTTCACAGCAGTATCATTCCAAGTCCTTGGCCATATGAAGACTATTCTGGTCCTTACATTAGGATTCATCTTATTTGGAAGAGAGGGTCTCAATCTACAAGTAATAGTAGGCATGATCATTGCTATAATGGGAATGATATGGTATGGTAATGCATCTTCTAAGCCAGGAGGAAAAGAGTCTCGAAGTAGCTTGTCCATTCCTGTTCCTACCACCAAAACTCAAGATTATGATTTACTACCAATAGTATCTGCTGAAACTGATCACAGTGATGAGGAAGTGAAAGGATAAGTGTAAATATAAAGGGATGTGAAACTTCTACTCAAGTACATTGGTTGGAAAAGTCATGTGTTCATTTGGTGAATTGGTTCATTATCTTTATATGTAAAAAGAATTGCTCAATTATTTTCATATATATAATCCATATATCTTTGTTTTTGTGTTACTGTGTTGGATATATTACACAAAGCTCTGGCTGAGTCGATTTTTCCCATTTATGTCAACCAACTCGAAGAAAATCAAGTTATTCATCACTTGAACCAGTAAAGTTAATTCTAATGCCAAGCCTATGTTTGTATCATTGTGGGTATGCTAGAATAAGATGATCTATCATTATTTTTCAAAAACTATACTTGGTAGTTTTGACAAAATCATAATGGATGATCTGATTATGACATATCCACCGTGATATCAAACATACATATAACAAATAGGCATATAACAAATATTTATAAAAGAAAAACACAGAGACATATAACAAATAAAAAAAATTAAAAGGGAAAAGAAACTTAATCCACAAATTGGATCTCTTTTATGTTTGTCATATGTATGCATTTTTCTTTTGTTCAAATATGTATGCATAATTCTCTTACAACAAAAAAATGTTTTTCTATCAATTTCTAACTCTAATCTTTATATAAAATATCTTTTTTTGGGTATATCAAAATATGTTATAAAAAAAAAAAAAGGCTTAAATAGATTATTAATCCATGCAAATAGGGGGTGTTCATGGGTTGGGTCAATCCAGAAAATCCGGTCAAACCCACCCAAAAAATTCAAAAAAATTGGTTGGGTTGGATAATTAGGTGGGTATGGTTTCTAAAAATGGAAAACCCATAAAAATAAATGGGTTTGAGGTAAAACCATACCCAAATCCAAAAAACTCACTTACCCAATAATGTTAATAATTTTTAATCTTTATTTTCATAAGGTAGAAGAAAATTATATTTTCAAAACATACACATTGTACCCTATATATTGAAAATCAAAACATATTTGAGTTACAAATTAATATGTTGCCCTTTTTAGTTATTTTTATACTATTGCAATTTTATGTCATACAATTTTAGTTGTTGCAAGTATTTTATAATGAGGTTTTTTATTTGATATTCTATGATGCATAAAATTATAGTAAAATAAGTCAAACATTTTTTTTTAGAAAATTAAAAAGTAGAGTCCTATCTTAAAACAAAATTACGAGGACTTGTCATTTAGTCATTTAATATTAAAAAATAGAAAAAGTAAGTTGGGTAACTCATTACCCAATCCAACCCAACCCAAAAATTAGTGGGTTTGCTCAAACCCATCCAATAGTATAACAAGTAGTTATTTTACCTCATCCAAACCGGCCTACATGCACATACATGTCATTTGAATTTTCTTCTTGAATTTATTAATCCTTTTAAACAACCGCTACAAGTATTAAACATTTTAATTTTCCTCATAATCATGTTTGTTCATTGAGGTGGACAGTGATTAGCAACGTGGCACTGGCACCCATATGGCACACGATGACTGGGTTTAAATGAGTGCACGTCAGCAAACTATTCATGGATGGACATTTTTGCCCTTAATGAGATCACCCACATGGGAAATACCATTTTCACCCCTGTCTTCTTGTTATACCTTCCCAGTCTCTCTTCTCAGTTCTCATTAGCAATCGTAGCTATTTCTTCTTCTGGTCAACGAAGCGTTACCGTGTCCGATTTGTCGCCGGAACTCTGCTGCTGAACCTCACTCGGAGCATATCGATCTGTGAGTTTATCTCATTAATCCAAATTCACTAATTTTATGGATTATTTGTTTTTCTTTCGCTTTATTTGATCATCAATCAATCTATTTTCGTAATTCGATCTGCACTCTGCCATAACTATAATCAACATTGCGAGCACTAAATTTGCTGCATTGGTACTAATTTTACTAATTAAGCATGCAAATTTGAGGTTGTCGTGACAAAACTTAATTGATTGGACTCTTCGCCAATGTTGGTTTTAAAAGAGTATCTTTATGTCTCTCTAAGATGCTTGATTAAATAATGACTGGATGAAAGGCAGAAAAGTGGCTGCTTACATGACTCATAGAAAGTTTTTTTTTTTTTTTTTGAATATGCTAAGAATGGATGGAAATTAGCCGGATATGGTTTTATGTTTATGTGTTCTTAAGATTCAAAGCAAACCACAGAGAGACAAAGTGTCAAACTCTACACAATGCAATTTTGCTTTCATGTATGCATTATCCATCAAATTAGTGCATATGTGGATAAAACTTGCAAAAGAATGGGCAAGAAGGGTAGATAGACAATTTATACTAATAGTTATAGGTAGATCAACAAGGGAAGAGCGAAGGCCAAACCACTTATAACTTTACTGGCATGAAAAATGAAGCCTTAACAGTTAACAAGCATTCATTTCATTTTAGGGCATGTTGATGATCTTGTCTTTCCCTTAGCAGGCTAAAAAAGGCATATGGGTGATCGGCAAGTAGCTGACAACCTGCACACAGTTGATCAACAGCTGCCATCTTCTCCTCCTCTTCCTCCTCCCTCAAAGGATGATATGATTTCATGTGTTATGGCTTTGGAGGCTGCTTTGCTTCCCTGTTTGCCAGCCAGAGAACTTCAAGCAATAGACCGTTCTCCCCACCCTTCCCATCAAAGTGAGTAGAAATTAAATTACATGATAGCGTAATTATTCTGTCAAAAATAATGTTTTGCTGATACTGTTTATTTTTTATTTTTTATATTAATTGGAATAACAATTGATAATTTATTAAATGTGTTTTCAAACGAGACTGAAGTATTTCTTTTGTACAAAATAGACCGACTTGCTACAACCTGTGACGAAATAGGTTGACTTGTTATAACAAATTCAAATGATAATTATTATTGGTTAATTTAAGTTTAAAGGAATGAGAATGCTCAATGCTGACATAACATATGTTGAGGATTCTTGAGTGAAAGCTCCGTGTGTCATTAGATACAAACTAGTAATCAAACAGTTACTTACACTGGTGATCAAGTCTCAAATAAGCTCCACGTAAATTGCGTTTTGATTGAAATGGTGCCATTTCGGTAATAATTGTGTGGTTGAATACAATCTTGTCTAATACTGATAGATACTAGAAGTTATGGGAGCTCAAAATATTCATTTTGCATTAAGATTCGATTTATTTTTTCTAATTTTTCTTCTTCATAAAAATGTAGACTCTTTACATCAGAAAAGTACACCCTTGTATATATATATTCTTTAATAAAAAATGCTGTTCCTTAATGGGCTATATGTAACTTGTGAAAGCACAATGTGTATGATATGGGTGACGATACCCTCAGCATGTGAGGAATCATAATTGCAATTTCTATCTAATTTGTGTTTGTTGCTAACTTGAGACCTTTTGTGTGATCAATGGATGATGTACCATGTGATAATTGAGTTGATTGGTTAAACTGTTATGACTTAACAGACCTTTTTATGTTAAAGTTTAGAATCCTTGCAACAACATTGTTCCCCCCCTGTGGAATTCAGTTGTTGACACATTGTTAAATGTGCAGTTATGAGTGCACCAATCATCCATGGGGAGAAAAGAAGGGTGGTAAAAGGTTCATATTGATGATTTTAAATAGATAAATAAATTAGTAAAGAACCAGTGAACCATATGTTAATCAATAATTATTGATATGATGCAATCTAACCACAGAAATGAGTGAAAATGGGATGTACTGATGTCTGATCTTTAGATGAAATTCAGTGTTTTGATCTATTTTATTAATTTTTTATTTTTTTTATTTCACACGTTTTAGGGGCGAGGGCCATAGGTTGTACTTGCATTTATTTAGACCTTTCTAGCCTTAAGGTCAAATAGAACCCGTGGTTTGACTGCAATTTTGGAACTTTTTCGTATGTAACACGTATGACTAGAATCATAGCACTAAAATTAGCTGTGAAGTTAAATAGGAAGTGATAATGTCACTCTGTGAAGACCTTATAAAGTTTGGCAGCACTTGCAGGATCAATTAATGTCCCGCTTATGTCCCTATTCTGCTCTAGTTATGTCTTTGATTATTAGCAAACATAGAAAATGGAAGTAGAACAGTCAAACTAAACAGATTTTAATATATTTGGAAAATTATCTTAATGGCGTATTTCATGGTTGGGTTTTTCTATCAGTTGATGTGGATCGCCATGCTAGAGATTTTATGGAGGCTGCCAAGAAACTTCAACTTTATTTCATTAGTCTGCAACGTGAGGATAAGCCAACAAAAGCTGAAATGCTTAGAAAGGTATGCTGACTACTCTGAATTAGTGTTTTTCTTCAGTCAGAGACCTTCTAATGTTCTTATCTAACTTCAACTGTTATGTGTTGTCCAAGCAGGAGATTGCTCTCATGGAAGACGAGCTTAACGAAAAAAACGAGCTGATTAAAAAACAAGAACATTTGATTCAGGAGTGGAAAAAAGAGCTGTCAGATCAGTTGGAAAAACACAATATTGAGTTGAACAGGGTTTAGCTTGAGATCTAATTTATAGTCTCTATAAATATTTAAACATTCAATGGCAATTTTTTGGTCTGTCTTTCTTACTCTCCCATTCCTTAGTATCACTGCTGCTACTTACCACCCCACTAGTACTAGTACACAGTTTGTAGAATATGATGTCTTCTAGGCGCAAGTGATAATAATTAGCTGAGAAATGTGTGCTTTGATTGATGAAATTACTCAGAAATCTGTTTGCTGAATGTTGATGACAACAATCGAATCATCCATAATGGATGACGAGAAAAGCTGAACAATGTCACTATCCTTGTTAAAATAACAAATCAAAAAGCTACAAGAAAACAGTAAGTGTATATTGGATCTCATTGTTAGAATATTATCATCAAGTTAAGAATGCCTCGTGTTAAAGATTGTACTAAATGGTAGCATTCTGTCAGGCAAACAAGCTTTCTAGCTCTTCATTGCAACATTGAATTGCAAGTTCTCTGGGCATGTATCACATCGTAACTTTATGCATAAAGGGTTACTGTGGGCTGTTTAATGCTTTTTCTATTTCCATTTACGGTGTATGTACATTGTAACAGCATAACTAATGTCTGCAACCCAAATATTATGGTACTTCAATGGTATGGCAACAAAATTAGCTTAACATTCATCCGTTGGTTCTAAAACTTAAATCACTTTAGGTATGTTCGCGTTAGCGGTATAGGGTAAAATTGAGTGGTATGAATTGAAGTATAATGGATTATTAGATTTTTAAAAAATCGATGATGATACTCTTTCATTCATTCAATGTCATTTTATCACATTTCATCACTCCAAACATACTAGTATTTTACTAGTAAATATACTCTTCTGTAGTGCTGAGCTTCACAGTTAAATGCATAGTTGTGGTTGAGGGGAGTTGAAATAAAGATTGTGTAGTCATTTCGGCCCAACTTTATTACCAAGTGACTAACATCCAAAATATGTTGGTTTTGTTGGCAGTACTATTCAAGTCAAACGAGTCATACTAAACAAAACGTGCTGTCTATAGTAGAGATTGGAGAAGTATAGAAGAAATAAAGGAAACGGAAAAAGGTATTGGGTAAAAAAAATTGCTCTGGGGAGTTGGAGAAAAAGGTGAGATTGACACTAGAAAATAAAAGAATTAGAAGATGAATAAGAAAGAGTAATGTTATTTTGAACGAAGAATAGAACGCAAGAAAGACAAGAATTTCACTTCAAAACACTTAAAAAAACATAAGAATATAGTGTATGTTTGCTTCAACTTTTACAAAAATTGATTTTGAGTTGATTGATTTTGTAGAATTGATTCTAGATAAGAGTGAGTTGAATGTAAAGTGATTTATGTAAAAATAGTTTTAGCAGAAAATTTAAGACTAAAATCAATTGTAGAAGTCAAAAACTAGAAATTGTAGCCTCAAGTAGAATCAACTCTACAAGCCAAATCAATCCTACTTTAAATCATCCAAACATCATAAAATCAATTCTACATCTTCTATAATCACTTTTCACCTTTTAGAATTGAATCCGAACAAATGCGTAACAGTGGGAGGTGGCAGAAAAGAACATAATAGTAGGAGGTGGCGGAAATCAGGTTGTGGCTGGAGATAAATCTAATTGGTAAAGGGTTATTTTCACCTTTCATTAAAACATGATTCGTAATAAGAAGCATTGTCCAATAAAAAATACTCCTTTCGGTCTCAAATATAAGAAAATATTCATTTTTTAAGTTCATTGAATAATTAATGTATCTGCTTTACAATGTAGATCAGATACATTAACTACTCAATGAACTTAAAAAATGAATATTTTCTTATATTTGAGACCGGAGGGAGTACTTCAGTTTAACAATGAATACTTAAGTGTGTTTGGTATAGATTTTTGCTCTTCCCCCAACACAAAACACTCGCATCCTGCAGCCATGCCCAAAATGCCCCTGCACTAGTTAACTTGTGCAAGTGTAAAATAATGCGCAAGTTAAGTTACGTGGCGTTAGTTAAGTGGCGCACAATGTTTTTTTTATTTATTTACTATTTTCAAATTATTTTATTTACTTTATTCTAAATTATTTGTTCACTTTATTCTAAATTATTTATTTTCTAAATTATTTGTTCACTTTATTCTAAATTATTTATTTTCTATATTCTAATTTATTTATGCATTTAAAATAAATTTTAAATTAGAAAATAAATTCTAATTTATTTAAGCACTTAAAATAAATTCAAAATTAGAAAATAAATTCGATTTTATTCTAATTCAATATTTATTCTAATTTATTTATTCATTAAATACAAAATTAGAAAATAAATTCAATTTTATTTATTCAATATTTATTTATTCTTACATAATCATAAACATAAAATGAATGCAAATATAATTACAAATAAAAAACAAAATTAATAAATATAACTCTCATTTTATTAATATCATTCAAACATTACAATAATTTATTTGAATTCACTAATCTACTTATTGTCTTTTTACCCTCTTGGGGTAAAAAGTTATTTTCACCCTCTTCGGTATATAACAATAGCCCTTGGGAAAAATAGTGATTAGTCCTGTTGGGGAAAAAGACATCAAGATCCCTCGAGGTAAATTTAAATTTGGTTCCTTTTATACCCCCATGATTCTTTTTACGCACGGTAAAAAGAATTTGGGAGTAAAAGGAAGCAAACCTAATTTTACCTCAAGGGATGGTGTCTTTTTCCCCAACTCAACCGACCACTATTTCCCCCAAGAGCTACTACTATATACCTAAAGGGGTATAAAGAGCCTAGAGACTATAGAAGCAAAAAAGAAGAAGAGAAAGAGAGGGAGAGAGTGAGGAGGGGGAGAAAGTGATATGGTGTGAGAAATTAAGGAAGTATGGAGGGGCATTTATAGGTGGGAATGGTAGTATAAGTTATAAATATCATTAATGTGGTAAAAAAAAAGTGTATAATGAGTTAAAAACGTGTAAATTGAATGTTGAAAATCTGACTAAAGAGAGAAAAACGTTTGTTCTGCAGCTCTGACCACCGACCAACGTGCGTGAGTTAACTCGTGCACAGGCCAATGGTGCGTGACTTAAGTCACGCAGAGTTTATAACGTGCGTGAGTTAAGTCACGCTGCGTGACTTAACTTACGCAAGGGTATATTTGAAAAACATGCTGGGCGCGAGCAAACTGTGTTGGGGAAGAGTAGAAATCTTTGGTATAACCTTGTTGTAAGTGAAAGCTATGTTTTGGAGGTTCTCATTTTTCATGGCCACTGCTCGGTGAAACGTGCTGGTGAAACGTGCCAAAGGCACATCGTCAAATCAAACAAGCTATTACTATTGCTATCAGTAACTTAATAATTAATATTAGTAACATAATAATAGTTGTCCCGTCAGCATAGCTCAGTTGGTAGGACAATGCATTATTATATTCAGGAGTCGGGGTTCGAACCCCGGACACCTCACTTATTCACCTTATGAAGGAGTGAACCATCAACTTCGTCCCTGAATTTTCACGGTTCGGCCAACTTCGTCCCTCAATTATGCGAAATATCAATTTAATCCCTGAATTTGTTAAATGTCAATCAAGTTAGTCCTTCTGTTCAAACGGAGCGTTAACGGGGCTGACGTGACCGTTAACCTCTCACATGTCAGACGCCACGTAGGCAGGGACTAATTTGGCCGATAATAACAAACATTTCAAAGGACTAAATTGATTGATTTGCAGAAAATGTTTTGGCTTTCTTCCCAAATGACTCTTTTCTTCTCCAACGGCTCTATCTTCCCCAATTGTATAAAATTGAAACCCTAATTACACAATCTACAATCTACACTCAATAATCACCAAAATTTCCTCCAATAATAAGTGGTCCAGTTCTTCCCCAATTCAATAAACTTCAAACCCTA